>Ga0308167_1000387_pt1 | contig 82950 bp, 75 predicted proteins | sample PhyCR1_2_FD_202138 | JGI IMG/M metagenome (GOLD analysis project Ga0308167, IMG submission 202138) | Phyllosphere microbial communities from UC Gill Tract Community Farm, Albany, California, United States - DLSLRC.R1 | ecosystem: Host-associated > Plants > Phyllosphere > Unclassified | place... | reverse complement strand
GGTAAGAATGGCATCTTTAAATATGTCTAATCTTTACCAAGATATTATTGATGACGTTGTAACGATAAATCAGCAAGAATCTTGGCCCGAAATACCAGAAGGGTACAAACTTCCGGATCGTTATAGTAAACCTGATTGAAAAAGTCAGGCAACAATAGCGTAAGGATAAAAAAGGACTCGTCGGCCGGCGGTGGTGCCGGTGCCGGGGCGGGTAAGAATGCGGTTGAGAATAACTATCTGAGCAACACCCAGAAGGCTCAGAAGAAAGAAGAGCTGGCCGAATGTCAGAGCGTGGCCTGTAAAGCCCAGACACAGGCGAAATGGACGGCGATAGACCTGGGCCAGGATGGCAGCTTTGCGGCGGGAATGGTCGCGGGGGTGCCGGCAGGGCTGTATGATGCCGTTGACAGCATCGTGAAAACGGCCAGCAGCCCGGTGGAAACTTACGAAGCACTGAAGACGCTGTTTAACAGCGGCGATGTGTTGGGTAACGTCTCGGATGCGGTGAAACAGTCCTACATTGACCGTATCGACCGGATGGAAGCGCAGTATCAGAAGGCCGGAGCCAGCGGCTCGTTTAATGCCGGTGTTGAAGGTGGCAAACTAGTTACGGATATCGCCGGGCTGCTGGCTGGCGGTGCAGGGGTTGCTAAAGGTGGCGCGATACTGACGGAGAAAGTAGTGGCGAAAACCTCTGGTATGGTAGGAACAGCATTAAAATTTTCGGTTGTTAATAAAATTCTGGAAGCAGATCGAATCGGTAGTGGTCTAAAACCAGATCCTACTCATAGAGGTGCAAGCTATTTGATCCGTGAGTAATTGATGGAAGGAAAAGTTTTCACTATCAAAGGCGGTGATGGTATAGAAAGAAAATTACTGCAAGCTGAGGGGGCATTTAATAATAAGGAAGGTATATTTGAATATATCTATGATAATAAAGGAAACGTAACACACCAAAGATTTATTGAAGGTGGTAGCGTTACCGGCACTCCCAATCAACGACCACCGAAGGTACAATGACGTGAACTTATATCCAATACCTTTTGATTTTATTGATGAAATTTTTCATCTTTCATGGTGTGAGGTAAAGTGGGGTTATGAAAATAATCTAATTACTTCAGACGTGCCAATAAAGAAAGCAGAAAAAAATGTATTGGCAGAAAATTATACTAAACCTGAACTTGAATTATCATTCGTTACACTTGATGAATCAAATCAGGTGGCACCTTTATTAAATGAGCTATGTTCAGAACTTGAGCGTGAAGATGATTTGACGATTAAAAAAAAGTGGTTATTTATTGTACTTAGCTGGCTTTGGAGTAATCGTAATAGTCTTGAAGATCCATTAGCTGAAGTTGAAATCATTTATGCTGACTTTGACTATCCATCTGAAATAGATGGTTTTATTAAATACATGCCTACTTCTGATAGTTATGACCCATCAACACACTCTCAGATGGAAAACATTAATCATTTAATGGAAAACTGGAAACTTTATTTAGAAAAAGGAGCTACTGAATTTAAGAGATAGATAAACCCCGGTCATTAGAGCTGCGATATTTTTATCCGTCACTCAGCAGGCCGGATCACCAGTTGCCCGCGTTCAAAGGCCACGGTAACCGGCGTATCGGTCCTGAACCCTGCCTCTGCCAGGCAGTTGCCACTAAAATACAGGGTGAGCGAGCATCTTTAACCTACAATGCTGACAGCACGGAAAACACCAACCTGGCGGCCAACACCATGGCGCACGCCGTGGCGGGCGCAGTACTGGCACAGATAGCAGGCAGCAGTGCCGGCGCTGGCGCCGCCGGTGCCGCAGGCGGTGAGCTGGCCGCACGCGCAATTGTGGCGGCAATGTATCCTGACACCGACATCAGCAAGCTGACGGAAAGCCAGAAGCAGACCGTCAGTACTCTAAGCCAGATAGCGGCGGGGCTGGCGGGCGGTATAGCGGCAGACTCGTCGGCCGGCGGTGGTGCCGGTGCCGGAGCGGGTAAGAATGCGGTGGAGAATAATGCGCTGGGTGCAACATCTTCCGACAAAGTCGACAAAGCCGTAGAGAAAATAAAGCAGGGTAATAAATCATTAGCTGCGGCTAATGAGCTGATCAAGCTGGAAAATGCAGATAAACGCAGCGATGCGCTGGTATCTAAATTCACCAGTGCCCCTTCAGAGATGAACAGCACGGAACGCGCTGAACTGGCAGGTTATCTACGGGTTTATGCCTTTGAAATGGAGAAAGAATATGGTACTGCGGTAGCGCAGGAACTGGTTAAAGGACTGCTATCAGGACAGGATTATATAAAACGTAGTCCTGACTCTGAGGCAATGGCCAGCGCTCAGACAATCATGAACACCTGGGGCTACCATAAATCGAATGCCAGCATTGGTGATGCACCGCTGATATTTGGCAGCACAGTGCTGGGAACCACGATAAAAGGTATGGCGGTGAATACGGCCATTGGCGTGGGTGTTAATACTGGGGTACAGCTTGCTGGAAAAGACCCATTCAGTTATGTGGATATGATTATGGCGGGAGTCACAGCGGCAGCAACGACAGGAAAAGGGATCATAGCTTCAGCTCCAATAAATGTGGGAGGTGCTGCGATTGGAAGCAGTATTAAAGGAGATAATCCGGTTAACTCTATGGCAGGTGCGGCTGCGGGTACTGTCGTTGGTGGCGTAGGCGGTGAAATAATAAAAGGGGTCGGCTCAAAGCTTGGAAAAGATGCAGTATCTGATTTAACAGGTGCAGTTCTTGGAGGCTACATCGGTGAGAAAACAGGGAATGCTGTAAAAGATGAACTTGATAAGAAGGATAAAACCGATGCTAAAAAATAATCTTTCTAGTTTGATCAAACTCATATTGAGTTGCCTGATTTTATTTCTTATTGGTGATGTTGTAGCTGAACTACTTGCATCAGTGATTATTTATTTTAAAAAAGGTTTTTTCCCGTTCAGTTGGAGGGATGTTTTTGACTCTTTCTTCAGATCCGGGTATGTCGGCGGCCTCATTTTGGGTGTTGGGATCTGGATAAAAATCTGGTTAAAGGAGAGAAAAAGCCAGACAACTCCGTCTGAATGAATGCTCGATTCCAACCCCAGCGGCTAAGTTTGTTGTTGAGAATAACTATCTGAGCCAGAAACAGCAGGCTCAGAAGGATAAAGATATTGCTGAATGCCAGACAGTAGCCTGCAAAGCGGGAGCGCAGGCGAAATGGACGGCGATTGACATGGGTCAGGATGGCAGCTTTGCGGCGGGTATGGTGGCCGGGGTTCCGGCAGGTCTGTATGACGCTGTGAACAGTATCGTGAAAACAGCCAGCAGTCCGTCGGTGGAAATTTACGAAGCACTGAAGACGCTGTTTAACAGCGGCGATGTGCTGGGTAACGTGTCGGATGCGGTGAAGCAGTCCTACATTGCCCGTATCGACCGGATGGAAGCGCAGTATCAGAAGGCCGGAGCCAGCGGCTCGTTAATGAAAAATCTGGACATGATTGTTATTCCGCTGACAACAACGAAGCGCAGAATCGATGTTCACTGAGCTAATCACTAAAGTTAAAAAGCAGGCAAATACGATGAATAAAATAACCGTAATTCAGGGTGATATCACTAAAATCGCGGCAGAAGCGATTGTCAATGCCGCCAATTCTTCGTTACTGGGTGGTGGTGGCGTTGATGGCGCAATCCACCGCGCAGGCGGGCCGGCGATTCTGGCTGAGTGTCAGGCAATCCGCAATCGTCAGGGTGGCTGCAAAGTCGGTGATGCCGTTATTACCGGCGCAGGCAATCTGCCCGCTGATTACGTCATCCATACCGTTGGCCCGCGCTGGAGTGATGGAAGACATGACGAAGATGCGCTGTTAAGAAGGACCTACCTGAGTTGTTTTAAACTCGTCGACCAGCATGACATCAAAACGGTTTCGTTTCCCAACATCAGCACAGGAATTTATGGTTTCCCTAAAGAACGTGCCGCGGCGATTGCCTTAGAAGTAATCAAACATTGCATCGCTGAGAACAGCAAAATCGGCAAGGTTAACTTAGTCTGCTTTGATGCGGAAAATTATGATCTGTATCTTAAACTACTGGCCTGAGGATTGGTGCGGGCAGGTCAGAGGATGCGTTTATTAGCCAGGACAAACGTCCTGAAGGTCAGCCGCACTGGCATCCCGCTGAAGAGCAGTGTCTTCGTTGTTGAGAAGGCTCTTCGAGACAGGCCGGCCTGTCGAATGCTGTCTGAATCTTAATCGCCAGGGCAGCTGAAAGGCGCCAGAGCGACAGACAGGGTAAAGGAAATCACCCGTCACGCTTAAGACTGCTCCCTATGCTGAGGACTATTACTGGCTGCGCGTGGATCCTGGTGTGACGGATCTGCCGGAAAAGAGTTTGGCTAAAGCCCGGACATCTCAAAACAGCCTTAATCACCTCCCGCAACACCAAATCCTCCAAAGCTGAGTAATGCAGTCTCACGCCTGCTAAAGAAGGCTGATCACTGAAGAACGTTTATCTTATGAAGTGATTAATCTAACATGACCTTAGCTAACCTGATGATGTGAGGCTGAGTGTTGCGTTGACAGAGAAAAAGAAAAGTACCATCAAAGAGGTGGCGGCCTTAGCAGAGGTCTCTATCGGTGTGGTTTCTCGGGTATTGAACCCCGGTTCAGGTTCAGTATCTGAACGCACCCGTCAGCGTATTCTGGAGGCAATGCAAACGCTGAATTACACTCCTCAAAGTGCCGCTCGTGAGCTTAAAACCAGTCTGAATAACACTATCGGCCTGGTTGTAGCAGACATCGCAAACGATTTTTTTTCTGAGATCTCCGATCTCATTGTCCGCCGCGCCAGAGAAATGGCGATGAATGTCATTTTGGTGACTACCCAGGAAGACCCGCTACTGGAGCGGGAAAGCTTGAGTATGTTAATGCAAAAGCGGGTTAAAGCCATTATAGCAACGCCCACCAGCGCAAATAGCGATATGTGGCAATCCATTAGCGAAATGGGCATCGCTATTGTTTTCATCGATCGCTACCTTAGCGAGGTGACACATGCCAGCGTCATCGGCTTCAACAATGAAGCTTCCGCTTGTGAGGCAACCCGTTATCTTGCTCAGCAAGGCCATCGCCGTATTGGCTGGATAAGCGGGCCGCTGAACACCTCGACCTCTTTGCAAAGGCTGAAGGGTTATAAACAAGGATTGAAAGAGTATGGAATTGACTGGGAAAAACAGTATGCGGTAGTGAAGAACTTTCGTGATCCGCTAGCCAGTCAGGCGCTTGATGAGTTGTTATCGCTTGAGGAACCACCGACTGCAGTCATTATTGGAAATACGTCGATTGCACCGATGATTATGTCGCGCATCCGGCAGTTGAAGCTCTCTGTTCCTGAAGACCTCTCGCTGATTGTTTACCATGACAGCCACTGGAGCCGTCTCCTGAGCCCGTCAATAAGCGTTATCAAACATCCTCTTGAAGCGTTGGCCGATAAGGCACTATTAAGTCTCTCCGTTGAGAAGCAGACGACCTGTGAACTAAACAGCACGTTAATCAAACGTGAGAGCGTGGCCCGGGTTAAATAGTCATGCCGTTTAAACGCTGAATTTGCCTGATAATGGCGCAGTGATCTAAGTCGCCATCGCCAGCTTCAATCATCTGGCTGAAAAGCTGGTTCACCGTCTCAGTCAGCGGCAATGTCAGACCAAATTGCTCAGCCAGCGCCACACTACTGCGCGTATCTTTAAGCTGCCACTTTGCCGCGCCGCGGGCCTTAAAGTCCTGGTTTACCATACGTTCCCCTTGCTGTTGCAGCAGGGTTGAGTCAGCAAAACCACCCAGCAATGCTTCCCGCACTTTTGCCGGATCGGCTCCGCCGCGCTGGGCAAGGGTAAAGGCTTCCGACAACAAGCTTAGCGTGCCTGCGACAATAATCTGATTGGCGAGTTTTGTCAGCTGACCCGCGCCCACCTCACCGACCCGCGTGACTTTTCCCAGTTGAGACAGCAGAGGGCGTAACCGGTCAATAGTTTCTGCCTTACCACCGGCCATCAATGACAATGTGCCGTTTTCAGCCCCCGAAGTGCCACCTGAGACAGGCATATCGATATAGTCCGCCTGTGCTGCGTTCGCCTTGTGTTGCTGCTCAATCACAATCTGTGGCGACAGGGTGCTCATCATAATAATGACTGCTTTTTTCTCGATGTGCTTCAGCGCATCATCAGTAAAAAGAACATCGTTACAGGCTTGAGCATCGCTCAATAAACAGATGATGACATTACTGCCTGCTATTAACCGGGCGGGCGTGTCTACCGCCGTAACGCCATACTTTTCCAGCGCATACGCTTTATCTTTAGAACGATTCCACACCGCAACGGAATAACCGGCAGCAGCTAAGCGCCGTGCCACCGGCTGTCCCATTAATCCGGTGCCAGCCAACCCAATACGTATTTCTGAAGCCATGTTGTTCCTCCTGACATTACCCGCTACTGCAACGTCAATAGCGGGTAATATCACTGTTTATAAGCCTGCCAGACTGACCATCTGCTTGCGCAACTCGACGATATCCAGATTGTTATCAAACTGAACATCTGAAAAACGCACCGCTTTGTCTTTGGCGACATCTTTCACCAGACGAACGTGATGCGCTAATCCCATAGGTAACAGATCCTGCGCCACGCTGATGTTAGCAGGCAGAGCATTGGCCCAGACGGTAAACCCACCTTCGCCATCCAACATTTCGCCCGCTTTGAGGTCTCGTTTAGCCGTTGCGACAGCATCACCCCGGAAGCTTAAAGCCGAACCGGTGGCTTCATTACGCAGCACCGCAGAGAGAATACTGATGCTGGTTTCAAGGCCAATGAGATGGAAAGGGCGCCACATAGAGGCATACCAGCCACTGGGATCGGTCAACAGTCCGTACTGTTTAAAACAGGCGCGGCTGTATTCATCCCGGGCTTTAAAGGTGACAAATACGCCATAGCGAATGTTGTTCAGTACCTCCCTGCCATCTGGCTCCTGGCTGGCAGCAATATCCACCAGACCGCTACGGCTCAGTCGCCCACCGTCAGACTCAGGTGAGAAGACCCGCGCCAGGTCATGCACACCGGCTGGAGGGAACGCCAGTCCGTTATCAGGACAATCCAGTCCGGTAGCGTTGGCCACCGCCGCCATTTCAATTGCCGCTTTGGTGCCGTCGGTGAAGGAATTGTACATCTTTGGATTAAAGTCTCCGGCCGCCACTTCTTCTTCGCTCCAGCCGAAAAATCCCCATACTGTATCCGGAGTAGAATAGCGATAGCGTGGTTCAAAGTTCATGCCTTTGCCAGCCGCAACAATTTCAAATCCACAGGCTTTGGCCCAATCCACCAGCTCACAAATAATGGCGGGTTGATCGCCGTACGCCATGCTGTAAATCACACCATTTTGACGTGCACGCTCAGCGATTAACGGGCCACACAGCACATCGGCCTCAACGTTTACCATCACCACATGCTTGCCATGTTCAACCGCATGGAGTGCATGACGCGTTCCCGCCAGCGGATGTCCAGTGGCTTCAACAATGCAATCGATCTGCTCGCAGCGGAACAGTTTTTCCGCATCCTCAACCACACAGGTTGAACCTTCACGTAACGCAGCCTCGATAGTTTGTGCCTGATACTGAGATTCAGGCCAGCCCACGCGCGCCAGAGCTGCACGGGCTTTACTCACGTCAAGATCGGCAATGGCGACCACCTGTAAACCGTCCAGATGGCGCAGTTGGGCAAGAACCATCGACCCAAATTTACCTGCGCCAATGATGCCAACCCGGATCGGTTGTGCTGCACCTGATTTCACGGCACAGGCACGCTCAGCTAACAGTGCTGCTAAGTTCATTTTCTACTCCTTGACAGGGTTTGATGCGTGGGATTTAACGCCAGCCAGCGACCTGACGGCGACTTTTACTCAGGAGATAAATCAGTAGCGGCGAGAACAGCACCAGAATCGATAACAGATAGAGGCCGTTTTGTGATTTACCGGTAAGAGAAATAGTGAGACCCACCAGGAAAGGGCCAAAGAAACCGCCAACATTCCCGATAGAGTTGATGAGCGCCAGGCCACCCGCAGAACCCTGGCTGGTAAGGAAGGAGGCGGGCAGAGTATAAAACGTCGGTACACATGCCAGCATACCAACAGTCGAAAGCGTCAATCCCAGCATGGATATGACAGGAGAATCGCTGATAGCTGCGACCACGAAACCGACAGAAAACAGTAGCGAAGGCAGAATGAAATGCCAGGTGCGCTCGTTGGTTTTGTCAGAATGATTTGACCACCAGCACATCACCACGGCACCCACGATATAGGGAATAGTGCCAAGCAGTCCTACCACCGTGTCTGAATAGTCGAAGCGTTTAATAAACTGCGGCATCCAGAAACCGAGACCGGTTAAGCCAATGACCGTAAAGAAGTAAGCCAGGCCTAAGATCCATACCCGCCGGTCTTTGAACATCGCTTTCAAACCAGAGTGGCCCACCGCTAATGTTGCCTGCTGCTCTTTTTCCATCAGCTCCTGATAGGCCTGACGTTCCTCAGGCTTAAGCCAGGAAGCTTTAGCCGGTTTATCCGTGAGGTAAAGAAAAACGATGACTGACAAAATTACCGGCGGACATCCTTCAATTAAAAACAGCCACTGCCAGCTTTCCAGCCCACCCACATCATGGAAATTGTCGAGAATATATCCTGATAAAGGATTGGCAATAATAGCGGCCAGCGGTACACCTAAATAGTAAATTGAGAAAACCCTGGCCAGCTCTTTTTTGGGAAACCATGTGGTGAGATAAAAAACAATACCAGGCGCCAGACCTGCTTCGGCTACACCTAATAAGAATCGCAGGATACTGAGACTCACCACACCTTGTGCGAACGCCATCGCCATCGAAATAACACCCCAGGTGATCATGATCCTGGCTAACCAGAAGCGTGCACCATAACGTTCCAGCAGAACATTGCTGGGAATTTCAAACAGGATGTAGCCAAAAGAGAAAATGCCGACAGCGAAGCCAAAATGCTCAGGCGTTAACCCTAAAGACTGGTTCATGGTTAATGCCGCCATGCCGATATTAGAACGATCAATAAACGCCAGCAGATACATCATCAGGATCAGCGGCATTAAGCGCATCCGGGCTTTTTTGATCGCGCCACTGGCCAGTGATGATATTTCTGGCTGAGGATGATCCGGCATCACATCAATGCCGACCAGTGAATTATCGTACTCTTCTACGTGTTTCATGATGTATCCCAGTAGAGTTATAACCCCCGGAAATATCACGGAAAATGCATATATACCGCGACGCCTGAGCCGAAAAGTAAAACGTTTTACTTTCTGCAAGTTTTACGACAGAGCGGTCAACAGTCAAGAGATGGAAGCGTGAAGTTAAAAAATTGTGACTGAGTTAACGCATAGCACTCGCCACGGGTAAAGCGCCTGTCACGAGATCTAAAATGACTCCACTGGGGTTTCGACAGCGGCAATTATTACGTTGAGTTTTGGCTGCTCTGACGCATTGGCTTTGTAAAGGGCGGCAATCGCTCGCCGCCGGTATCCTGACGAGTGAAGGGAGGGGTGTACCCGCGATATCACCTGTGATGAAGACAGATATCCGTATAGCTAACTTCACTGTCATTTAACATAATCTATATTTTGCGCATTTAAATCTCTGGCATATTTCATTCTTCTTTCCAGACAGCAACACCCGTTCAACCAGCCCTCAGCAGCAGTTGCCGCCAGACAAAACATGCCATCACTCCGACGTCACCACTCATCCGCGGCTCTCGAAAGCTACGGCCACGCATACTAAAAAGCCTCCTCTGTTTAAAACTCTGTGCCGCACAGCCATCATTCATATTTTTTGATAAAGCAAAGCAATAAACACGGATTTTCATTGTCAGGCCTGTTCTCTATTATTCATTCCATCGAGGCACAACGCCTCACAATCTAAAAATCAACTTCAGGAACTGACCATGAAAAACTTCAAAAAATTCGTTGTTGTCGCTGTACTGGCCTTCATCTCATCAGCAAGTTTTGCGCAGACCGTAACCGCGACAGCCTCCACGCTGGATGGTGCGGAAGCACAAATTGCGGCCCGGGCAAAAATGGCCGGTGCGGATTACAGCATTACTGAGGCGTACAGTGGGAATCAGGTTCATATGACCGCGCGACTGATTAAATAATCATGGTCGCAAAAGGATTTGCCAGAAAGGGCTGCCGTCAGGCGGCCTTTTCTGGTTTTGCGGGTTGCTGAAGTGGTATAGAAATTCCACGGCGGATAGGCCTCAGCCAGAGTCTGGCTGCCCGTCACTGTGCCGTTTAAAGGGCTGCCGCAGCGACTGTTTTGTACAGAATCACGTCAGACCTGCGCGTAAAGAGATCCGCGTTTATTTAACTGCAAAATCTCTGAAAGCCACCAGCTGGCGTGACAGGAATTGACGGGTAGATTCATCGGTCAGGATGCCGTCTGTAACCTTATCACTCACTTCACCAATGATAGCCTCCGGCTTGTTGAGGATACGGGCATCGAAGTAGCCGAGGATCTGTCGCAAATGCAGTTGCGCCCTTACCCCACCCAGCTTGCCGGGCGAAGCTGACTGAATCAGTACCGGTTTACCGGCGATCGGCTGAGGTGATACCCGGGACAGCCAGTCGAGGGCATTTTTGAGCACGCCCGGAATCGAATGGTTGTATTCCGGTGTAATGATAATCAGCCCGTCGGCTTTGAAAATCGCCTCAGCCATCGCCAGCACTTCAGTTGGAAATCCTGCTGCTTCGGTGTCCTGGCTGTAATGCGGGAATGAACCTGGCGATCCTAACGGCTCAAAAGTGACGCTTTCAGGTCCCAGTTCCGGTAGCGCGGCTGCAATGGCGGCATTAAATGAACCGGCTCGCAGGCTGCAGGTTAGCGTGACAAACTTCAGGGCAGTATTCATGGTGATCCTCATTATTCAGTAAACAACGGCACAATCAGAACTGATAAACCAGACCGACGGCCAGAATATCATCGGTGGATACGCCGGCCTGTTGAGAAAATTCGCTGTTATCAATCAGGTTGAGTTTGTAATCGACGTACGCCAGCATATTGCGGTTAAACAGGTAGGAGCAGCCAAAGTCGATGAACTTCACCAGATCCTGACTACCGTAGACGCGGCCATTACCTGCCGCGCCAAGGTCTTTTGCCCGGGACTGGCTATAGGCGATAAAAGGAACCCAGCCGGTATCAAAGGTATATTGCGCAAACAGTTCGATGATATCTGACCGGTTAGCGTAGCCATAAATCCCGGTTGCACTGCTGCTGCCAAACCGCGAGGCATTGAATGCCTGCGTATACATCACCGCCAGATAGAGGTTGTGGGCGTCATATTTAAGCGACGCAGAGTAAGCTTCCGCTTTGTCGCCCTCCCCCATAATTCCGGCGTCACTGTTCTGGGCAGCGGTACGACCAGAACGGGTTAACGCTCCCACCGCTTTAAAACCTGCGCCAAAGGAATATGAGGCAGAGACGCCGTATCCCTCACCATTCTGACGCAACACATCCCGTGTACCCGGTTCACCAGTGCCGCTATTTTTCCCCTGATACTGCAGGGCAAAATCCAGACCGTTCACCAGGCCAAAGAAATCGGTGTTGCGATAAGTGGCCAGGCTATTTCCTCGCCGAAACATAAACTGATCGGTGTTATAGGTTTGCGCATCAAACTCGGGCTGCATGTCAGTCTGGCTCAGCGCGTCATACAACACGCCGACATTGCGGCCATAATCAAATGACCCGTAGCGACCGACCTTAATACCGGCAAAACCGAGGCGGGTGAACAGACTGTTGCTGTCTCTTTCTGACTGGTTAGTGTTGAACTGACCCTGCCACTGGCCATAGCCAGTGATCTGCTCAGCGATCTGGCTTTGTCCTTTAAAACCTATTCGCATATAAGACTGATCGCCATCCTGGCTTTTGTCATCACTTATATAACGGAGTCCGGAAACCAGACCATACAGGTCAATCTTATTCCCGTGGTTATTATAAATTTCAGCGGCAGACACTGGCAGGGTTAAAAAAAGACAAGACGTCATTAGCGCCAGATAATTCGCTTTCATTTATTCCTCATAGCCTGTTAAGACCGCTTGTCGGCCTCGTCAGACAGGTTCACGACGCCGCTGATTGCTTAATGTCAGGGCAATAATTTCCACAACAGGAGACCAGGGATTATCAGGCGCGAACGGGGAAAAGAGAAATTATACAAAGGGATAGGTATACCAATGGATAATAGCTAAAACGGCACATCTGTTTTTTGCCGTTCGCCCAGACCCTTTTCACTGCAGCAGGATATAAAACGCAGGATGTTCAAATTAACTGATTTACTTCAGCATAATCTCTCTGTTTCAAAGTGGGTCCTGAACGCATAACATTCATCTCGACGACACCGGTTATCGCCGTGCTGAATATCAGCGCAAAGATAAGGTGTTGAGAAAATGAAAGTGAGTTTTACACCCGCGCCATCAACAGGTCCGCAGTGCGGATAAATAATACCGCCGCCGGTCTGCCGGCAATTAAATGAGATAATTACCGTGAATATGCTGAAAACCTGGGTTGTGCTGATCATTGTTGGCCTGTTTTTGCTGATTTTAAAGAAATACGCCAGGCCTGCGGGATGAGGACGGTGATAAACCGGCTGACGAAGGTGGGCGAACCCGGCCGTTCAGCCTGCCCGCCCACCCTGCCCGGTTCTGCGCTCAACACAACGGAAGCACACTCAGGCGGTCGTCTCTTTTCCTTCCAGGAGTTTGGGGTCCAATCGTGTAAAAACCACGCTAGTAAGATATCATTCTGTTTTATTTATCAAAAATCAGCATCTGATGGATGGAATGATCCAGATTTTCCCGAAATCTTTGTGTATACTTTGCTCCAGAGAAGTATCTACATTTTAAGGATGGAAGGTGAGATGCTATGAAAGTGAGTGAAGCAGCATTACTGAAGTCTGGTTTTAGCCATGCTGATCTACAAAAAATCAAAAACAATGTAGATAGTTATGGAGGGAGTTTGGGTGAATCCATTCATGATCTTGCTAATCGTTTTAGAATTGTGTTGTGGGTTTTTTTCGGCTGTATGGTTGTATTTATCTGGGTAATTCTTTCAAGTAACCAAGTTTACATTATTTCTACGGGTATAGGCTTGTTAATTACAATGCTCATCGTAATATTCGTGCAACCGCCAGTTCTGTCTTACAAGTCCTGGCGATACTGTAGAATGTACCGGACTAACGATGATCTTGGTCAGTAGATAATAAATCAAAGATTACTTTAGCTTTAACGCCATAGCCCACTATTTTCATAGTTAGTTTTGGCCTGTTCATAGTATCTACTTTTCGATAACAATCGCGAGGAAGCCAACGGAATAACCGCCATGCACCGGGCTTTCTTGCTAATCCGAAAATACTGTAAACACTAGCGCTGAGCGTAACTGCATTATAAAAAGCCAGCCCAGACTCAGCCTTAAACCCCATGAACTGCGCTATATCTATGACTTTATCGGCTATTACGCCCTCAGAATGAACCTGACTGCCGGAATTAAAATTTATTATTTCTTTAGTTATTCCGTTTGCACCGTCTGCTACAAGAATAGCTCCTGCAAGCACGCCTAACGGGGTCATTGTAGACATCATTAGTACGCCGCCAGCAACGGCAAAGCCCGATATGACTACATGAACAGCAGAAATCACATACCCTACAATTTTATTATTTCCCGAACAAACTCCACTTTAGCGTAAAGTTTTGCTGTCTTCATACGCAACATCCGGCCCTGTTCTTCGAGGTTTTCAGTCTCTACTCTCAGGTTTTTGATGCATGCTATGCACTCTTCATCCGATTTCGCGCGCCGGGCCGCGGCAAATTGCTGCTCTATAACCTGTTTTATTTCCTGAACAAAATTAATACGGGTCAGCCATCCTGAAGGTGAAAGGCGGAAAGTCTGTTGGCAATATTAATCAGTTTTCTTGCTTCAAGATTAACCATTGTTTCAGCCCAGGCTTTATTTCTTCCGCCAGAGCGCATCATATCAAGCAATGCCGCATCCATTTTTGTTCTCCCTGTATATCACATCGCCGATGATACCCCTTTATTTTCAGCTGTAAACAACCGTCGTTTCAGCCGGAAATATGTCGGTCTCGATATGCCTGTTTTTTCCGATACCGCCTTAAACGAAACGCCCTGCCGAATCAGAGTCAGAGCCGAAGCTGTCGCCGGATGGGGCTTCCTGCCGAACCGAACACCTGAGGCCATTGCAGCAACCCGTCCGTCATTGGTTCGTTCCAATCGGGACTGCTCCGTTCTCTGCTCAGGAGTACCCGCCCATCGGGGCTGGCGCAGGCGATCATGGAGGTAGGGAGGGTCAATAACACGTTGTACCTTCTTAATTATATTGATGATGAGGATTATCGTCGCCGTATCCTGACCCAGTTAAACAGGGGAGAAGGACGTCATGCCGTAGCCAGGGCCATCTGTTATGGCCAGCGTGGTGAAATCAGAAAACGTTATCGTGAGGGACAGGAAGATCAGCTTGGTGCCTTGGGCCTGGTCACGAATGCGGTAGTACTGTGGTACACGCTTTATATGCAGGAAGTACTTTCACACCTGCGTGCGACAGGAGAAACGCCGCATGACGAGCATATTGCCCGGATTTCGCCACTGATGCACGGTCATATCAATATGCTGGGACATTATACGTTTGCTCTACCGGAGGATATTATGAAGGGAGAACTGAGGCCATTAAATTTCAATATAAACAGAGAATTATCTTCTTAACGTGTTTTTTTACATCATTGACCGTCAACCCCCTTCTAATGGCAATGTGAACCAGAACAGGCTGCCGCCCTGCGGACGGTTTTCTGCGCGTAGCTCACCGCCGTGACGTTTAATAATCTCATTGCTGATGGTCAGCCCCATGCCCATCCCTTCCGCTTTGGTGGTGTAAAACGAGTCGAATATTTTTCCGATCACCGTATCAGACAGACCCGCGCCGTTATCAGCAACCTCGATGCGAATCACCTTAGCAGAAGGATGTGAAGAGGCGATGCGTAAATGACGCGCACCGATGTTATCGGCCATCGCTTCAATTGCATTGATCACCAGGTTGAGCAGCACCTGTTGTATCTGAACGCTTTCACAGAAAACATTGTCGTTATCTGCCACCAGATCCAGCTCCAGTGAGACAAACCGACGTTCCAGCTCCAGACGCGACAGAACGATAATATCGCGGGTAATCAGGTGCATTTTTGCCGGCGCAAATTCGGCAACCTGATTCCGCGTCAGCGCCTGCAGTCCGCGAATAATATCGCCAGCCCGCCGGCCTTCCCGGATGATCTCATCAAGACTGTGACTGGCATTTTCCAGATTCGCCGGATCACGTTTAAGCCAGCGCTGGCTGGCACCGGCATTGGCCACGATTGACATCAGTGGCTGATTAATTTCATGGGCAATGGAAGAGGTAAGCTGGCCAACGGTGGTTGCCCGCGCGACGCGAGCCAGTTCCGCCTGAGCGATGCGCACCGCATCCTCCGACTGACGCTGAGCCGTGATATCGGTGAGCGTGCCAAAATATTCGGCCACTTCTGGCCAGTTTTCATTGGGCTCGCCGATGCCTTTGATGTAGCGGCATTCACCGTCATCGCGAATGATACGAAACTCAGCCTGCATCACCGTCCCTTTTCGCACGCTGGTCTCGATCAACTCCCTCAGGCAGAGAATGTCATCCGGATGAACGCGACGCTGAAACTCCACCATTGAGGTGCTCGCCTGCTCCTGTGGCAGTCCCATAATGCGTTTATATTCATCGGAGATGTACTGAATATCCGGTTCAAGATGCCAGTGCCAGGTGCCGGTATGACTGATTTTTTCGCCGAGCATTAAAGAGGTCTGGCTGGCACGCAGCTGCTTCTCAATTTTGCGGCGTTGAATATTCTCATCAACCAGCTCGGCGTACAGGCGAGCTGTCTCAAGTGATACCGCAGCCTGCGCTCCCAGCATTGAAACGATCCGCGAGTGATCGGCGGTAAATACGTCTGGCATCAGGCGGTTTTCCAGATAAAGCACACCTACCATCTGCGCCTGTCTGAACATCGGGACACACATTACCGCCGCGCCGGAGGCAACCAGATAGTTATCCTGACTGAAGGGGCTGAATACCTCTGGCTTACCGGTACGGATCTCCTGCCCGGTACGGATCACCGCAGACAGCACTGACAGCGGCAGATCGGTGGCGACCGGCAACTCACGTACGATTTTGACCTTAACGCCGTCGACGGTGGTCGAAGCCCTTGCCTGGATTTCCGGGATATTGCCGTCGACCAGTCGAATCAGCATGCAGTGCTGGGCACCGGCACGCTCCACCAGCATCATCATCAGCACATGAATAAGCCGGTCCAGATTAATCTCTTCGGTGAGCGCTCGCATCACCGTCACCATACTTTGTAAATCGCCGATCACCGCACTTTGCTCAAACGGAACGGTACTCAGCGCGGTCTGCGTTGCCTGGCTGGCCAGCGCCGGATGCTGCATCTCCAGCTGGCGAACCTTAGCCCCGGCTCCCCAGCGATCCCAGGCGGCGATGGCCCCTTTAATGTAGGCATCGCCAGCAAACGTCATATTACTGGCATAGGCCATCCGTGCAGCCAGTTCGCAGGTCAGCCCGTTAATATGATGAAACTGCCCTTCGCGTGACAACACGATCGCCTTTTCAAATTGCTCAAACGCCGGTGCGGTTTTCCCTTCCAGACGCAGCCACTCGGCGCGCAGCAGCGCCTCTTTATCGGCGAACGTTTTGCTGTTTTCGTTTGACCAGGTCACGATCCTGTCGAGGTGCTGCTTCAGCTGCAGTCGTAACTTATCCGTCATCGCTCCGGTTTTAAGCGGCACGGTCAGCGAAAGCGCGCTGTAGAGATGATAATCGAGCATATGCACATGCCCCGGTATACGTGCGGTGAACGGTTCGGCCTGCTTAAACCATGCCTCTGCCGCCGCATACTCACTGGCAAAGAAGTGGGCCATCGCTTTATAAAGCCGGGACCAGAACTGCATCAGGTAGATAGGTTCAACCGCATGTTCAGGTTTAACCACCGCCAGCACCGGCGGCTGAAAATCATCACCGGTGAAGATAGTGCTGCGCGGCTTGCGCAGGAAAAGGACGTAGTCCAGCTGCATCCCGAGGATCACTTCCACGTCGCGGTATTGTGCTTTTCTGACAAACTGCATGCCTCGCGCAATCGAGGTGTGTACGCCATCAAGATGATCGCCGCGCGCCAGATAATTCATGACGATGTGCCGCAGTGCCAGACACGCCGACGTCCGGTCGCCGGTTTCAACCCCCACGTCAAAGGTGGCCTTCGCCCGCTCGATGGCATAGGTTAGCGGCATCGTCCAGATACTGACCTGATCGAGCGGGAGCAGCGTCCGGGCTTTAAAGCTGACAAAGTCATGCTTATAGACCAGCTCGCGCGCCAGCAGCGTGCTGGCAAAGCCGCGGCTGTACTCATCATACTGGTCGCCGCACACCACGCCATACCACGAGAGCGCCAGCGTCGAGGCGCCACTTAGCCCACGCTCCATTGTCAGGTGCAGCAGCTGGCACAGGATCATAAAGTGCAGTCGCGGATTGATGAAGGCGGCAAATGTACTGGCGCTGGCCAGCAGATTCATCACCGCTTCGGTATTTTTACAGTCGACCCGGGCCAGCGAACGGAAGCGGGCATAGGGATTTTTCCCCACCGCCTCCTTCAGCTTCACTCTGGCCGCATCGCACTCCGCCTGGTCCGGATGACGGTTCAGATGAATGCCAAACACCGCCAGCCAGGCGAGCGCGGTCTCCAGCGCCAGCTTACTGTCCGACTGACGCATATGAATTTCAGCAATCAGGCAGGCCGCACCAGCTTTATCGGCGGCGTCGCCGGGTGAAGACTGGACCCGGGAGCTTAAGGTCAGTGCGGCGGGCAGATTGCCGTTAAGAAATTCGCATTCCGCCTCTTCCAGCAGAAATTCGCTGCTTCCTGCATCACCGGCACCGTCGTGCAATACCCGGGCGGTCTGCAAATAGCGCAGCGCAGAGAGATAATCGCCGGTGGTTTTTGCCCGCCGGCTGGCGCTGAGCAACAGCTGGCAGAACGGCCCGGTTTCATGTTGGAGGAGCGTAAGCTTTTTAACCGCCAGCAGGTGATGCGCCGCCCGGAACAGCACCGCATTGGTGATATCGTGCTGCGATTGATGCATGTAAAAGCGTGCGGCGGCGCAATGGAAAGCATCTTTATCTGCATCCGGCAGAAGATTAAGCGCCGCCTCATGCACGCTGTCATGCATAAAGGCGTAGCCCTCCTCATTGCGGGTGACCAGCCTGGCCGTCACCGCTGGCAACAGTATCGCCTCTATCTCCGCGCTGGAGACGGCAAGAATCTGGCTCAGGACCTGCAACTCGCCGGCACTGCCCAGCAAGGCCAGCTTACCCAGCATATGCCGGGCCGTCAGCGGTAGCGAGGCAAGGTGCAGCAGCACGCTGGCCGCGACGTTAGCGGTGTAGTGGCTGTTTTTAAGCGCCTCTGCATCGTAGGTCCATCTGAACGGCGCATGGTGGGTAATCAATCCCTGCTGCACCGCCTGGCGGAAAAAGTTATGAGTGGCGAGCGGATTACCGCCGGTTTTTTCGTGGATGACCCGTGCCAGCTCAGCCGTTGCCGAACTGCGGGTATGAAACTGCCCCGCCAGCCAGCCCGCAATACTCTTTTCCGACAGCGGCTCGGGCGTGATCGCCATAATGCGCGGGGTGCTCGCGCAGAGTTGGTTCAGATTACCCGCAATGAGCGGACAGGGTAACGAGGTGATATCCCGGTGCGCGATCACCAGCAGCAGCGGGATCTCTTCACCCTGACTCAGCAGATTTTGCAGCAACAGCAGCGTCGCCTGATCGGCCCAGTGGCCATCATCAATAAGAATAACCAGCGGCCGCCCTTGGGCCGTAAACGCTTTAACCAGGCTACAGGCAACCAGATTAAAGCGATTTTTCGCATCAAGCGTATGCGAGTGCGGCAGAACCGCCGCTTTCTGATTAAGCAATATTCCCAGTTCTGGCACCAGGTTTACCGCCAGTCCGGCATAGGCACCGAGCAACCGTGAAATATGTGCTTTCCACTGGGCCATTTCCTCAGCGGGCAGACCCAGCACGTGCAGGGTCAGCGTCCTGAAGGCTGCAGTAAAAACCGTATAGGGTAACACCGGCGCATGCTGATCGACTTTCACCAGGGTGAGCAAGGTTTTCCGGGTGCGCAGCAGTTTGAGCGCGGAGGCAATCAGGGAGGATTTCCCGGCACCGGCAGCACCACTGATGGTCACCAGGCTGTGTTTGCCGCTGTTGCTGACCTCATCCAACGCCGCCAGGATCCTGCTGGCCTGCGGATGATCGCTACACAGCGAATCAGCAGACAGACTGGCGGCAGGTGAATCCTGCAGTCCCAGCGTAAACGGCTCAATCATGCCATCCGGCTGCAGCGTGGCCGCACAGCGACGAAGATCGGCCAGCAGCCCATCGGCGGTCTGATAACGGTACTCCGGCGATTTGGCCAGCAGTCGCAGGATGATGGAGGAGAGGATCACCGGCACGTCAGGACGCAGCAGATGAGGCGGCAATGCTTCCGAGGCGATGTGATGGTGCACCCACTCCGCGTGGCCGCCCTCAATGCTGCCATAAGGCAGTCTGCCGGTCAGCAGCTCATAAAGCACAATGCCGAGACTGTACAAATCACTGACGTGACTCACCTGATGGGCTGAACGGGAGGTATGTTCTGGCGACATATAGGCAAGCGTACCGCCCGTTACAGGCAGGCGCTGCTGCTCCGGCAGCGGATTATGCAGCGAGGAGAGCCCAAAGCCCCCGAGATAAACGCCATCCTCATCGCTCAGAAAGAAGTTTGCCGGTTTGATATCACCGTGCACCAGTCCCTGTTGATGTAGCTGGCTCAGCGTACTGCACAGCATCGCGGCAGATTTGAGAAACTCAGAGAGGGGGCCAGGCGGCATGCACAGCACATCCGTCAGGGTGCGATAATCAAAGGCGGGATAAACCAGTGCATAACGTCCCTGGTAATGGGTGTGCCATTGCGGTTTCAGCGCCCAGCTTTCCGCTAACCGGTCACGAAGGGCATATTCATTTTTCAGCAGCTGCGTGACATGAAAGACCGACGCTTCATTGCCTGCGGTCGCCAGCACAAAGGTGTCACCGGAGGTGGTGTGCCGGCACAGCAGCCAGTCGATATTGCCCTCCTGCGCCAGCGGGCTGAAGAGAATATCCTCTGATAGTGCGATTTCATCGTTTTCTGCTGAATGTAACGCCTGCGGATTAGTACTCATTGGCGGGCAGCCCTTGAGGAGAATTCCTGTCGGATATGTTCAAACAACGTATCAATTTCGATCGGCTTTGGCAAAAAGGCAATCGCCCCCAGGTTGATGGCATACCGCAACATGGTGTCGTCACCGTTGCCGGAAATGATAATCCCCGGCGGATTTTCAATGCGCTGGGTCAGGTTGATAAACAGCTCAAACCCATTCATCCCCTTCAGTTGCACATCAATGATAAAAAGCGCGGCACTCGCTATCGCGGCTTCATCACCAAGCAGAGATTCTGCCGACTCGAAGGCATTGGTCAGATAGCCCTCAGACTGGAGCAGGTTGGTCAGACCACTACGAACAGAACGTTCATCATCGATGACGACAATACGCTGCGACAGCTGCATGCTGTTTTCCTTAAATAAAGCTCAGGCCTGTGTCAGGCACGTCCGTAGCAGGATTTGTCACCTGAGAACGGTGGAGAGTTGCCGATGTCAGCGGAAGAGCCGTGACGAAACGGCTGGCGGTTCATTCCGCTTGCCGTCCGCCTTTGCTGGGCAGCAGAGCCGGTCACGAGCGCGGATTGGTCAGCTGAATCAAACCGATCCGCCCTGAGGCCAGCCGCTTTCGCGTTGCGCAACGGTCTGGCGCCATTGTAAGAACCTTTTTTTCTTCGGACTATTATCTTTAGGTATAACTATACCGACCCGGACTGTCTGTCTGGCTGACGCCGGGTTACCGGAAAATCGCATGCATCAGTTTTTTTGATTTACTTCAGCATATTTTCGGGATTTTCATCGCCGCCTTTCCTGCGTAATCTTCACTCCATCGAGGCAGTCCGCCTCACAAACACAGATTAACGCCGGGAAAATCGCCATGAAAAACGTCAAAAAATTCGCTGCAATCGTTGTTCTGTCACTGATTTCAACCACCAGCTTCGCGCAGACGGTGACAGCCACAGCCTCCACGCTCGACGCAGCCGAAGCGCAGATCGCCGCCAGAGCGAAAATGGCGGGTGCCAGCTACAGCATTACGGAAGCCTACAGCGGCAATCAGGTGCACATGACCGTCCGCCTGACTAAATAATCCCTGTTTTCTGCACCAGGGCTGCTTGCGGGCAGCCCTTTGCTGTTCAGCTTTTTGTTGTGATTACTGACTCAGTGTCAGTGATAGCGGGCATCAGACGCTGGCCGATGACGCTTTCAATGACCATGGCTGCCTGCAAAATAGCTGCATCCTGGCCCGGCGCGGCGTAAACCGTAACGCCGAACGGCAAGCCTGCCGAATCTGCGCCTGCGGGTATCGCCACCACCGGCGCGCCCGCTTTTCCGGTGCATTTTGCCGCTGCCGACATCGGCGACAGCAGCACATCTGCCGGTCCGGCGTTCAGCGCAGCCAGAATGCCGGCATTCAGGCTGAGGGCAATGTCCTGCCGCCGATCGTCAATATAGGCTGATGAGCGAAGATCCGGCGCGGCATCCGTCGCTTCAAGCAGAGACTGACCATAGGGAATGCTCTGCGGATGTGCGCTGTTCCACGCGATAATGTCCTGCAGAGAGCGCATGCCGCACGGCTTAAGCGCCGTAAGCAGGCTGTTAAGACCGGCACGAAACTCCGCGCGAAAAACGCATGAGCGCACGCCATTCAGCTGTTCTACCGAAGGCAGATCGCAGGGATCGACAATCACCGCCCCCGCCTGGGCCAGTGCGTGCAGCAGGCGTTCAAACACTGCCTCGCGGTCGGGCGTCAGCACCGTGTCGGCGATAAAGCGCCGCGGGATGCCGATTCGCAGCCCCTGCAGGCTTTGATTACCCCGGGTTTCAGCCGGAAAAACGGTAAGCGTGGCGGTATCTTTCATATCCGCCCCGCCGATCGCCTGATAAACCAGCTGCGCGTCATCAACGGTCCGGGTAAGCGGACCGGGCGAATCCTGACTGGCAACCAGCGGAATAAAGCCGTGACGACTGACGCGGCCTACCGTGGGTTTAAAGCCGACGACCGCACTGTGAACCGCCGGAGCCTGAATCGAATTTTGTGTTTCCGAGCCAATAGCAAAACCGCAAAAACCGGCTGCCACCGCGGCCGCCGACCCGACGCTGGAACCCATTCCCCGATCGTATCGCCCGCCCAGCGGATGCCGCACCACACCGCCCGCTCCGCTAAACTCAGCGGGCATGGTTTCGGCAACGAAGTCGGCAAATTCGGTCAGGTTAGTTTTACCCAGCAGTACAGCGCCCGCCTCGCGAAGACGCGCCACAACCGTCGCTTCATAAGGCGGGATAAACTCTGCCAGCGCACTGGCACCTGCCGAGGCAAAGCTGCCGTCGAGGGTAAACGCATTATCTTTGATCAGATAAGGCACGCCATGCAGCGGTCCTGCCGCCTGACCGGCAGCCAGCGCGGCATCGGCACGTCGCGCCTCTTCCCGCGCCAGACGGGATACCGTTCTGACGCAGTTAATGCCCTCTTTACCCTGATCTAATCGCTCAATACGATCCAGGTACCATTCGGTAGCTTCAAGCGCGCTGATTTCACCCGCCGCAATCGCCGCACCGATCGCCCGTGCTGAGCCCGAAGCCAGCAATGCTGATCTCTCTTTCATTACAAATTCCGCCCTTTCCGCGCGAATACGAGGTGCGCAGTGCTTTTCCCGCCCTCAGGATGAGGCGGCTGAGATCATCCTGCCACGGGACGGGCCGGCCGGTTTTTACAAATTGGTTCAGTTGAGTTCACGTGAGGCAAATCGCGCCAGCGCCGGGCCATCCAGCCGGTAGCGCACCCATTCACTCAGCGGAAGTGCATCAATACTCTGATAAAAATCTTTCGCGGATTTATCCCAGTCCAGCACATTCCACTCAATCCGGCTGCATTGCCGGCTGACTGCCAGCTGAGCAACGTAATGGAGCATCGCTTTGCCCGCACCTCTGCCGCGATAATCAGGCGTAAAGTAGAGGTCTTCCATATTCAGGCTCTGGCGGCCAATCCAGGTTGAAAAGCTCATCGAAATGACGCAGTAACCTGCAATCACCCCCTCAATTTCACAGATGTAGGCTTCTGCTGTGCTGTCAGCTCCAAACAGGGCGTGTCTGATTTCGTCAGCGTCCGGTATCGCCTGCAGGGGGGCTTCGCTGTATACGGATAAGCCGTTGATCATGTTATAGAGGGCATCCGTATCTTCCGGGCTGGCCTGGCGAATAATCACGCTCATAAATATTCTCTGATCAGTACTGTTTGATGCCCGTAAGGATAATCGCTATTCTTTAATGAATTAAGTGCAATAAAATCAATTACAGGTGAATTTCATGCATCATGTGCTGAGACGTCTCGATCTCAATCTTCTGCCTGTTTTCGATGCCGTCTACCGCCACCGCTCTGTCAGGCTGGCTGCGGTTGAACTCTCTATGAGTACTTCTGCGTTAAGTCATGCGTTAACCCGCCTGCGTGAATTCCTGAAAGATCCGCTGTTCTATCGCGAAGGGCATAAGATGTGTCCCAGCGTCTTTGCGCACCAGCTGGCACCGCATATTGCTGCCTCACTCGCGGTGCTCAATCAGCATCTCAGCCCGGTACAACCCTTTGATCCCCGGACCAGCACCCAATCTTTTCGGGTTGCCGTAACGGACTACACCGCTTTTTGTATCTTTCCGGAACTGATCAAAGCGCTGGAAAAAACCGCGCCCGGCGTGAATTTCGAACTCTGCCACCTGCCGCACAACCCGGCGCTGACAGAATTACTGGCCGGTGAGGTTGACCTGGCGTTGAGTTTTAGCGAGCCGGATGATGTCCGGCATCAGGATCTGGATGAGGTGGATTTATTCAGCGATGAATTTGTGGTGATCGGTAACATCAATCGCCAGAGCCTGACGCTGGAGGAGTATCTGGCCGCTGGTCATCTGGTGGTGACGCCGTGGAATGAAAAAAAAGGGTTGCTGGATACGCATCTTGCCCGGCTGGGGCTGACGCGCCGGATCGCGCTCAAAACCCCGTCAATGCTCAGTTCGCCGCACATTGTGGCGGAGAGTGAATTGCTGATGGCTATTCCCTCCTTTGTCGCCGGTAAAATTGCGCCAGTCGCGCAGGTCAGAATCTTCAGATTGCCCTTCCATGCGCCCCCTTTTACGGTAAAAATTTTTTCCCACCAACGCAGCGGCAAGAAATCCTCTACCGACTGGCTGAAGAACAATATTTTTCAGAGCATCCAGCGACAGAATCTGACGCTTAACCGGCAAGCCCAGCCGGTCGGCTAATGGCCTGATAGCCCTGCCACAGACGCTGCCGCCTAGCGCACCGGCTCTTCAAACGCCGATCTGACTGCCGCGATAATCCGCTGGGCTTTTTCGGCATCATCAAGCTGCGGGAAGGCCTTTTTCAGTTTGCCGGAAACCTGCCAGCCATTCTCTTTCAGCGAACGGATGATGCGGCTGGCGTCCTGATCGGGCATCTCAATCACCTCTTTCAACCGCTCCTGCGCCCGCTGAAAAATCACCAGCACTCTGGCCTCATCTGCCATTTCGGTTCGCACCGTATGCTCGACCACCCGGGCGGTATACAGCACCTGTTCGGTCAGGTCGGGATAACGCCAGGCAAAACGCGCATCGTCATAGTCAGTGAAAACAAAGTTACTCAGCGTGCCATCTTCATAGGTGATCAGTTCAGCAAACCGATAGCTGCCGGCGTAGCGCCGCATCAGCCGTTTTGAAAAAACGTCCAGCGTGCGATCGTAGCCAGCGCGGAAATCAAGTGAACTGGTGATGGTAGCCGAGACCGGCAGAATAACGCCCTCCGGCACGGCATGGTCGCGGATCAGCGTATCGTTGATTAAAAAGCGGTGGATGCGGCCATTACCATCGCGCATCGGATGGATATAGACAAAACCAAAAGCGATCACGCCAGCCCGCGCCAGCGGTTCTGCCCCGCGCGTTGCCTGCTCGAAGGCTTTCAGGCCCTGCATATAACGTGGAACATCGCTAAACTGCGGCGCAATGTAATGGACGATGTCTTCGCGCATTGTCGCCTGGCCGACAAATACCGGCGAGCGGCGCAGCCCCAGTCCGAGCGCATCGTGACCGAGAATGCCCTTCTGCAGGGTGTGCAGACTGGCATCGCTGAGCGGGTCGTCAAGCTGGCCGCAATATTGCGCAATGACGTGCGCAAAACGCTGAATACGATCGGCCTGGCTGGCCTCTTTCTCTATCAGAAAGCTGGCGCGGGATTCCTTAAACGTCAGCCAGCTGGCGGTACGCAGCAGGATATCGGCACCAAACGCATTATCCAGCTCAGCGAGGGCGCTCTGCAGATCAAAAGCCAGCGCCTGTTCGGTGGCGGCCGTCCGACGCACTATCGGGCAGAAATCAACGCTGCCAGGCAGATTGTCATTGATGCGCCAGCGTTTTGACCGCTTCAGGCTGGTGCGGGTCAGGTAGGCCTTGGTTGAAATCGCATCCACATAGCCGCCGTTGGTCACATCCGGCACTGCCAGCGTCTCGCCGGTCAGCCACTCATAGAAAAAACCGGCGCGGCGCGCATATTGCCCGTAAGGCTCACGGCGGCACCAGTTCACCAGCGGTTCGGGGCCGATGGCTGCAAACAGGCGGGCAAAAAACTCCAGATGGATCTCTTCATATTTGAGACCAAAGGCGAAGTGACCAGCAATATCGTCTTCCGGGCGGTAGCTCGGCGGATAGCGGTTCTCTATCTGCCCCTGACTCTCGTGGCGGGATCGTACGGTGCCGATAAAGGACGCCACACGCAGCGGTTGCGCCAGTTCAATAGCATAACGTTCAGACAGCGCTTTAAAACCGACCAGCATGGGTTAAATCCTTTATCAGAAGACGAAAAACGATAATAAAAAGCAGATTTAACACGGAAATGATAATTTCGCCAGCCGCGAAACGCTAATGCGTGCGCGAAAAGGGTAATCAAAACGACATTAGCAGTGAAAATGATAACCGGCAGGCGTGGCGCAATTTCATCACCGCGCCAGTCGGGACAGCAGGGTAACCACCGGGAATGGGAATGGGAATGGGAATGGAGATAAGATTAGCGATGGAACGGACCGGCAAACCTTTCCCCGCCGATAATCTGCGAAAGGCCAGCATTGCCTGGTCAGACGGCAGATGCGTCCGTTGCCGTCTGACCACAGTAAGGTGACGCGAGTGGCCGGGGTGGTGAAGGTTTTATTCCTCCAGCACCAGACACGTTACCCCGAGAATGATAACGGCGATACCTGCCAGCCCGCGCCAGCTAAAAGGTTCATGGAAAAACGGCAGGCTGACAGCCGCCAGCCACACCAGCACATAGCTCAGGCTCAGCAGGGGATAAATCCGGCTGAGCGGAAAACTGTGCAGCGCCCGTAGCCAGCACAACATCGACAATCCGTAGGCCACGAGCCCGACCATCAGCAGCAGAACCGGCAACAGGGCAAACGGATTGCCGGATGAGATCGGTCCATACAAATCGGGCAGTTGCGGCATTGCCCAGCGCATCATCAGTTGGGCCGCTGACACCAGCAGCACGCTGCCCGCTATCCAGCCGTAGCCTTTCATAGCTGGCTGCCCATCAGCGTCACCCCAATCACCACCAGCAGCGTGCCGCCGATCTGGCGCAGCGTCAGGCGCTCACGCCAGATGATGCGCGCCGCCAGCGCAACAAAGATAAAATTGAGGCTCAGCATCGGATACGCCTGGCTGACCGGCACCCGCTGCAACACCGCCAGCCACAGGATCATGGCGATCACCAGCAGCAGTACGCTGCCCGCCAGCCAGCCAGAAACCGCCAGCCGGGAACCGCTGACCCGCGTGGCCTGTTTCTGACACAGTTGCGCGCTGCAGCTGAGCAGGCTCACCAGCACAATCAGCAGCACCATCAGGGAGTCTGACCATAATAGAGGCTGACCAGTCTGCCCTGACGATAAACCGCATCCGGTACCGGGATCGCCGCTCCGATATCGCTGTGCACCGAATCAACCAGCAACAGCAACGACACGCTACCGGTACGGCGATGCGCCGCGAGCCAGCCGCCCAGAGCGGCCTCGCTGACAAAGCGGGATTGCGCATCCGGATAGCCCAGCCCATATTCCAGTTCGCCTTTCTGGTCATAAAAACCGATATCGCTGCGCCGCAGATGCCAGGCAACCGCCGCGGCGACGCCCGGATTATCCGCCAGAATATAACGGCTGCCAGCCAGCCGATCGCTGATTGCCGCCACAAAATGCTGTGGCTGCTTGGCATCACGTATTTTATCCGGGATCACAGGGCCGATCGTCAGCGCAACGACTAACGGGCAAAGCGCCGCTGCCTGCCAGCGATGGCTGGCGTAACGGGTGCTGTACAGGCCGATCAGCGACCAGCTGAGGAACGCCAGCGCCGCCAGCGCCAGCTTGCTGTTTTCATCCGGCGCAAACAGCGGATGGTGTGTCAGGCTCCACGGTGCCAGCACCAGTAGCAAAGCAGCCAGCATCACCACGCCATACAGGGCATTAAGCCAGCCGTTGATCTTCAGCGCCCGCCCCGCCCGCTGCGCCGTCTGTAGTCCGTAGTGCGCCATCAGCAGCGACAGCGGCACAAAACAGGGCAGAATATAGGTCGGCAGTTTGCCTTTTGCCAGGCTAAAAAACAGCAGCGGCATCACCGTCCAGCTCAGCAGATAACGTGCGGCGGCCTGATACTGACCTTCGCGCCAGCCCGTCATCAGCGCACCGGGCAGCAGTCCCAGCCAGGGTAACGTCCCCAGCAGTAAAACCGGCAGGTAATACCAGAATGGCGCTTTGTGTTGCGCATTCGGTTCGGCAAAACGCTGAATATGCTCAACCCAGAAGAAGTAGTGCCAGAAATCGGGCGCCTGATGCCAGATCGCCAGCGCCCAGGGTGCGCTAATCGCGGCAGCCGCCAGCACCGCCAGCGGACCATAGAACAGCAGTTCAGTGCCCCGCCGACGCCAGACCGCCCACGGCAGAATCGCCAGCACCGGCACCGCCAGCGCCAGAAATCCTTTGGTCATGAATCCCATACCGCAGGCGAGGCCGAGCAGCAGGTAGCCACCGACCCGGGTGGTGCGCGCGTCATATTGGGTTGCCAGCCAGTAGCTGCACATCGCAGCCGCCAGCCACAGCATCAGCATCGGATCGAGCACCGCATAGGTACCGATGCCGTAAACCAGCAGAGAGCTGAGGAAAATCACCGCGCCCACCGCTGCCGTACGCCGTGAATCAAACAGCCGTTTGCCCAGCCAGTAAATGAGCGCGGCGGTCAGCGTGGTAGTGATTATCGATCCGGCCCGCACGCCAAAAAGAGTGTGACCAAACAGCCACTGGCACAGCGTGTTGACCCAATAGCCCGCCACCGGCTTTTCAAAATAGCGCAGGCCGAAAAAATGCGGTACCACCCAGTCACCGGTCGCCAGCATCTCGCGGCTGATCTCAGCATAGCGGGTTTCATCCGGCTGCCAGAGATCGCGAAACATCGGCGGGATCAGGTAATACAGGGCAAAAAAACCCAAAAAAAGCAGCCATTTGCTGGTTATCCGCATCGGGGCTCTTTCACCTCATCAATCAGTTTCTGACAGCCCAGCCACCCTTCCCGCCCGGCAATTTCGCCTCTCACCACTTTGCCGCGCGGCAGGGTTGAGAGATCGGCAGGCAACAGCGCGCTTAACGGGCAAAACTCAATGCCGTTGCGGCCCGCCCACGTCAGCAGCGTGGCAAAGTCCTGATAGCCGACAATGCCTTCCACCTCGGCATGAATGGTGTAAACCGGCGTTTCCCCGGCGGAGAGCATCTGCTCGAGGATATAGCCATTGAAACCGTTCGCACTGACCTGTCGGCCCACTACTTCATCCCAGGTGGGCAGCGTGACCGGTATCTGTACCGTGCCGGGCTGCCCGTCAGGCAGTATCGGCAGGAACGGGCCGCTGCCACGGCAGTCGCTGTTGTAGTGAAAGCCAAAGTTCTGTTTAGCAGCCATCACCCGCCCATCGGCGCGCCAGCCTGCGGCGGCCGAGCAGCTGATGGGCTGACCCAGGATCTCGCTCAGCGTCTCGTTGCCGCGGGCTATCTGCTCAATCAGTTTCTCTTCCGGCCAGACACCGGCCCAGGTTTGCCAGGCAAAATGATCCCAGGCGTGCAGTCCGACCTCATGCTGCCGGGCCGTCTCCTGCATAATGCGACTCAGGCCGCGCCCAATCGGCTTGCCCGGCCAGGCGGTGCCGGCCAGCAGGATGTCCCAGCCGTACAGCGAGGCGGCGCGCGAACGCATCATTTTCCACAGAAAAGCCGGCTTAATCAGACGCCACAGATGGCGTCCCATGTTGTCGGGTCCGACACTGAAGAAAAAACTGGCGCGTATGGCGTGCTGCCTGAACAGCGCCAGCAGCGCCGGTACGCCCTGCTGCGTGCCGCGCCAGGTATCCACGTCAATCCGCAGACCGATCCTTTTCATCGATGATCAGCCTGCTGCTCAAGGGTTCGCAGGAAGAAGTCGAGCGTATTATCGATGGTGGTATCCATCGTCACGGTCGGCGTCCAGCCCAGCAGCCGGCGCGCGTTGCGGATCGCCGGTTTGCGGTGCTCGACATCCTGATAGCCTTTGCCGTAGTAGCTGCTGCTCTCCACCTCACGGAAACCGGCAAACGGCGGGAACTGGTGACGCAATGGATGACGTTCGAAGCTGGCCAGCAGCTGCTCTGCCAGCTCTTTAATGCTGGCTTCGTTATCCGGGTTGCCAATGTTGATGATTTGACCATCACAGTTCTGCTGCTTGTTTTCGATAATCCGGAACAGCGCTTCCACCCCATCCTGAATGTCGGTAAAGCAGCGCTTCTGCCTGCCGCCATCTATCAGCTTGATCGGAGAACCCTCGACCAGGTTGAGGATCAACTGGGTGATGGCGCGTGAACTGCCGATGCGCGCCGCATTGAGGTTATCCAGCCGCGGTCCCATCCAGTTGAACGGACGGAACAGGGTGAAACGCAGCCCTTCTTTCTCGCCGTAGGCCCAGATCACCCGATCCAGCAGCTGTTTTGATACCGAATAGATCCAGCGCTGCTTGTTAATCGGTCCGACCACCAGATTGGAGCAGTCCTCATCAAAGCTGGCGTCGGTACACATGCCGTACACCTCCGAGGTAGAGGGGAAGATGATGCGCTTTTGATACTTCACGCAGTCGCGGATGATTTTGAGGTTCTCCTCGAAATCCAGCTCAAACACCCGCAGCGGATTACGGGTGTATTCGATCGGTGTCGCAATCGCCACCAGCGGCAGAATGACGTCACATTTCTTAATGTGGTACTCAATCCACTCGGAATGGATAGCGATATCCCCCTCGACAAAGTGAAAGTGTGGATGATCGAGAAAACGGCTGATGGCATCGGAACTGATATCCAGTCCATAAACCTCAAAGTGGTCATCCTGTAATAGCCGTTCGGTGAGATGGTTACCGATAAAGCCGTTTACGCCGAGGATCAACACCCGGGTACGGCGCTGCAGTACCGACTGCGGTTGCGAGTAGAGCAGCGCGCCCGGCACCATCCCTAAGCTTTGCGCCAGCTGGCTGCCGTTCATGTAGACGCCATGCTCAGACTGCCCGGTCTGGATCTCCAGCGCGCCGTCACCACAGGCGATCAGAAAAGGGTGTTTCGACAGCACCGTGCCCGGCCTGGCGTGGTGTTGCTGCGGATGAACCCGGCTCTTCCAGACGATAAATTTTACCGAGCCGGCAAAGGCGAAGGCACCCGGCCAGGGATCGGTGACTGCTCTGACCAGATTGTGAATCGCCTGCGCCGGCTGATGCCAGTCGATGCGGCCATCTTCGGCGGTGCGCCGTCCAACCCGGCTAGCCTGGCTCTCCTCCTGCGGCCATTCGCTGATTTGCCCGCGACGCAGATCGGGCAGCAGATCGTTCAGCAGCTGTTCCGCCGCCGCCGACAGTTTGCGGTGCAGGGTCAGCGCCGTGTCCTGATCCTCAATCGCCACCCGCTGCTGCGCCAGGATATTACCGGCATCGGCCCGTTTCACCATCCGGTGCAGGGTGACGCCGGTCTCGCGCTCGCCGTTGATCAACGCCCAGTTGAGCGGTGCCCGGCCCCGATATTTTGGCAGCAGCGAACCGTGCAGATTAAACGCGCCATGACGGGCGCACTGCAAAATCTCGTCGCTCAGCAGATGCCGGTAGTAGAACGAAAAAATCATGTCGGGTGCCAGAGTGCGGATGCGGTCAAGCCAGATCGGATGGTTCGCCTCGTCCGGGGCATAGACCGGGATACCATGCTCAGCCGCCAGCCGCGCCACCGATCCGAAAAAGTGATTTTCGGTCGCCTCATCGTTGTGGGTAAAAATGGCGGCGATCTCATAGCCAGCATTCAGCAACGCCGTGATACCAACACAGCCCATGTCGTGGTAGGCGAAAACGAGGGTCTTCATAGTGAACTTTCCTGTACTGATGGCTGTACTGAAGGCGCTTGCGGAGCCTTAACAACCCGTTGAACGAAATAGCGCGGACGCGCCCGAACATCGTTATAAATACGCCCGATATACTCACCGAGCAGGCCCATACCGACGAACTGCGCGCCGATAAACATGAACAGCACGGCGAACAACACGAAAACGCCGTCGCCCGCCCAGGCGGCGCCAAAGAACAGCCGCAGCACAATTAACACCAGGGAAAAGGCGAAGCCGGTCAGCGCAATCAGACTGCCGACCACGCTGAGCAAGCGCAGTGGCGTGGTGGTCAGGCAGGTCACCAGGTCATACATCAGGTTGATCAGCCGCATGAAGCTGTATTTCGAGTCGCCAAACGCCCGTTCGGCGTGGATGACCGGCAGCTCAATGGTGTGGCGGGCAAAGGTATTCGCCAGTATCGGAATAAAGGTGCTGCGTTCGTGGCAGTTGAGCATCGCATCGACAATATGACGACGGTAGGCGCGTAACATGCAGCCGTAATCGCCCATCGCCTGGCCGGTCACCCGCTGGATCAGCCGATTGAGGGTGCGGGAGGCCTGACGACGGAACCAGCTATCCTGCCGCTGTTGCCGCACGGTCCCGACCACGTCATAACCCTGACGGGCGGCGTCAACCAGCCGCGGGATCTCTTCCGGCGGATTTTGCAGATCGGCATCAAGCGTGACAATGACGTCGCCGCGGACGTGGCTGAAGCCCGCCATGATGGCGGAGTGCTGACCATAATTACGGTTGAGCAGCACCCCAATCACCGGGCTATCCGGAAGGGCTGCCGCCTGTTCAATGACCTCTGCTGAGCGATCGCTGCTGCCGTCATCAACCAGCAGGATTTCATACTCCAGTTCCAGCGGATCACAGGCTGCGCGGGTGCGGCGAATCAGTTCAGGCAGACTCTCCTGCTCGTTGTAGACCGGGATAACCACGGACAGCAGGTTGATGGGTTTTACGTCACGCATTACAGGCTCCCGCAATGTCATGCAACGCCGCGATCACCCGTTCCACATCCTGATCGGTCATGCCGGGGAACAGCGGGATCGAACACATTTGCTGGCTGTTGCGTTCACTGGCAGGCAAACGCAGCTGCGGGTAGTGCTCACGGTAATATTTGTGGGTATGGGCAGCGCGGAAATGCAGTCCCGATCCTATCTCCCGCGCTTTCAGCGCCTGCATAAACGCATCGCGTGACAGTCCGCAGCGCGACTCATCGATGCGCAGAATAAACAGATGCCACGCATGCTGATGCGGCCAGTCGGGCAGCGACAGTGGCGTGAACGGCAGCGTTTGCAGGGCATCCAGATAGCGCCGGGCAATCTCACTGCGGCGCGCGATAAAACCCGGCAGTTTTTTTAACTGCACCAGCGCTATCGCGGCGCTGATGTCAGGCAGGTTGTATTTAAAGCCCGGCATCATCACTTCAGCCTGCGGCTGGCGGCCGTGAGTCTGGCGGTCGAAGGCATCAACCGCCAGACCGTGAAACTTCAGGCTGCGGATCCGATCGGCCAGCGCGGCGTCATCCGTCACCACCAGGCCGCCCTCCGCGCAGGTGATATTTTTAATCGCATGAAAGGAAAAAATCGCGGTGCCCTGATGCCCGACATGCTGGCCATGATAAGTGGTACCGACCGCATGGGCGGCGTCTTCGATCACCGCAATGCCGTGCTGGCGCGCCAGCTGATAAATCGGCTCCAGATCCACCGGCACACCGGCGTAGTGCACCGGTATAATGGCGCGGGTGCGCGGCGTGATGGCGCGGGCAATCTGCCCGGGCATCACCATCAGATGATCCGGGTCCACATCAATCATCACCGGCGTTGCCCCAAGCAGGGTGATCAGATTGAGGGTGGAAACCCAGGTCATCGACGGGGTAATCACCTCATCGCCCGGCTGAATGCCGAGGGCCATCAGCGTGACGTGCATCCCCGCCGTCGCCGAACTGACGGCGATTGCATGCTGATTGCCGGTCAGCTGAATAAATGCCTGCTCCAGTTCGGCGCATTTCACGCCGGTGGTTATCCAGCCGGAGTCAAAAACCGCTTTTACGGCGGCCAGTTCCTCATCGCCAAACGCGGGGCGTGAAAAAGGCAAAAATGCCATGGTGAAGCTCCTGCAGTTCTACACAATAAACAGGCACGCACGGTTAATCATGCGCAACGCCAGTAATAGCGAGGAAATAGCGAATCTCCCGCCGACACCCTTTCAAAACAGAGCACGTTGATCTTCTTAATAAATTAAAAATATCAGACTGGTGATACACGCTAACGCACAAAAGTTAACTAAACATTAAATGAAGTGGGTTAAATCCAATAAAATAAAAACAGTTTCATTTAATCATTTCTGGAAAAGTTCAGTTATTTAATATTAATAATCATGTCGATTGCCACTCTCTCCACTTTATTGACAATACGTTTATAATCGATGAATATCAGGAGAGTTAATGGCTTTGTCATAAAATTGAATTAATGACCAGAAATCGATTAAAAAGCGTTTATTTTCATAATGATAAAAACGGTTCCGGCACGAAAAAATGAATTAAAATCGCTGTGACTCGCACGGAAGAATAATTTGAGAAGAAATGTTATCAGCTTAAGGTTTTCTTAATATTAGCCATGCCGGTTTACGCACGCACTGTACTCACCTGTTAACCGTGCGTGGAGATCGATGTTGTTAGCACCCGGCTATTCCCCTGCAGGCCAGCGGTTGCAGTTGCGAAAATATGCTGATGGCGGTCAGGCGCGGTGCCGGGCAATAACGCTATTCGCGCTACTGGCCGGTGTTATTCAGGCGATAGTAAAGCTGGCCGTGCGATAAAATGAATACATACAGCCCGACAGACGTTAACACCTTACCTGCACGTATAAAGAGAGCCATCTGATGATCCGCACCGCCTGTCTGTTAAGCCTGAGCTGTTTCTTAAGCGCGTCGCTTCACGCCGCGCCAATCACCTACGCCATCGCCACCGATAAAACTGCCATCGGGCTGTCGTGGCGTGCCTTTGGCCACAGCTTTTCACAGGCGCATCTTGAAGGCGTGACCGGTACCGTGACGCTGAACCCCGATCAGGACAGGGACGATCGTGTTGAGGTGAATATTCCAGTCGATACGCTGGTCGCCTCAAATACGTTATTAACCTGGCAGCTAAAAAGTGACATGTTCTTTGATGCGCAGCATCACCCGGGGATTCGCTTCGTCAGCAGCCGGGTTGCCGCGCTGGGAGCGGGGGAATACCGAATCTTTGGCGTCCTGACGGTGAAAGATGTCAGCCGTCCGGTGGTGATGCTGGCGACACTGGAGGGTGGCCAGCCGCTCACGTCTTCATCACAGTCGCTGACGCTGCATGCCAGCACCGCGATATCCCGCACCGCCTTCCGGGTTGACCGGCTGGTCGGGATAGTCGATGACCGCGTGGCGATAGCCCTTACCATCACGGCTCAGACGAAGTCCCCGTTATAACCGCTGTGCAATCAGCCTCAGCGCAGCGCTGACCGTAATGCTTCGGCGATTGCGGCCAGTTGCCGCGGTGGATTACGGCCGATCAGTACAAACTGATGTCGCTGATCTGCCCACCAGGCGAGCTGCATACCGTGGCGCTGCTCGCGCTGAACGACATGGCTTGCCTGCGTTTCGGGCGAGATACAGAGCGCCAGCGGGCCGAAATCGGCGTGTAGCCAGGCAATCTGCGCAATTGAGGTGCGCTCATAGCGCAGCATCCGCACCATTTTCAGCTCAGCCTGCGGCAGGTGCAGCTGCTGTTGCGTAATCTGCAGGCCCAAATCGAGCCGGGTGCGATCCAGGCCACGTTGCAACAGATCGGGATCGCCCGGCGTATCCGCCAGGGTTTCCGCACTGTAAAGCGACATGTAGCGCGCCTCAAGATCGCGGACATTCTGGCTTTCGTCGGCGCTTTCAGGCGCCGGGCGGGCCAGTAAACCGAGACCACTTCCCACCAGCAGAAAGCTCACCGAGGCGGCAATCAGCGCACGGCGACTGTAGCCAGCCACGGGTGACGCCGGCGACAGCGCCGCCAGCCGCTGCGCCATTATTTGCTGCGGCGCCTGTTCCAGTAACGGTGCAAAAGCCTGCTGAAAATCGATGCTGCCATTACGCAGTTCCTCAACCCGTGCTGCCAGCAGCGGATCACGCACGATATCCTGTTCAAACTGCACCGCATCGTGACGGCTCATCTCACCATCCAGCCAGGCGACAATCGCTTCGTCGCGCCACGGCGGCATAAAATTCCCTGTGGTCATAGCCGTTTCTCCTGCGGGACGGGCGGGGCCGTGGTTGTTTTCGCCAGCGTGGCGCGGGCGGCGGCCAGACGGCTCATAATAGTGCCAATCGGTACCGATACCGTATCGGCCGCTTCCTGATAGGAGAGCCCTTCCACGTAAACCAGGAACAGGGCATTCCGCTGCGCTTCGGGCAGCGCGTTGACCTGCTGCATGATGCGCCGGAAATGGCGGTTATCATCATCTGCGGGGTGCGTATCGGCAGCCAGCAGCAGATCGGGATCGACAAAACCCTGTCCCTGCCGGACTTTACGCGCGCGCAAATCACTGACCCAGATAGAGTGCAGAATAGAGAACAGCCACCTGTCAATGCGGGTGCCCGGCGTATACTGCGCGCTCCGCTCCAGCGCGCGCACGCAGGTCGACTGCACCAGCTCTTCGGCCAGATCGCGGTTGTGCGACAGCACATAGCCATAACGCCAGAGGCGCGTCAGGTGCGCCGCAAGGTGCTGTCGGACGTCGCTATAAGTAATTTTGCTCTCCCCCACCGATCAGGTTTCAGGATGCCCGTTGATGGCTGCCTGCAGATCACGATATTCCTCGCAATCTGTACCGCAAATTCCGGCAATGGTTTTTAACTGCTCGCGCGCCAGATCGGGACGCCCTTTGATCATCCAGGCTTCACCAAGATATCCGCGCACTTTAGCGTAACGCGGATCGATCGCAATGGCGCGCTGGTAATAACCAATCCCTTCATCGGTGCGGCCCAGCTTGCGGGTGGCATAACCGCGATAATTCCACGCCTCGCGCGTATCCGGATTTTTCAGCGTATCCAGCAGGTTCAGTGCCGCCTGATATTCGCCTTTTTTCGCCAGATGGTAGGCGTAGCGCGTTTTATCCTCATCGCTGAGCATGCTGGTCTTTTCCGGCACGCAGGCTTTGGTTTTACCGTTATAAACCTGCCCTTTGGGGCAGTCCGGCACCTTTGTATCACTGTCATTATCGCCCATCGCCATACTCAGCGGCGCGTGCAGGGTGAGCAGCAGTACGGGAACGGCAAACAGGCGGACGCCATAGCACTTTTTCATGATTGATCCTTGAATCGCTGAGTTAGCACGACGAGGCAGTACTCTGTCGCGAGGGTGAAAATATTGACGGTGCGCGGCCAGCGCAGGCGGGCCTTCAGCGTCTGAACGATTTCACGTTGCCGGCTGTCGTGCTCAGGCAGCGCCCGGCGAAGCGCAGTGCCACGCGCGGCCGTCAACATGGAAAAAGAGACCTGTCGGGCCGGGAAGAAACGAACAGAGGGCATCGTCGTTGTCCTGAAAAGGTTCACTGAGCAGTAAACACTTCACCGCCGGTTTCTATTCGATAATTTTTTTGTCACTGCGGTGGAGGGCGGCAGCGAGTCAGGCGCATGCCAGGCACGGGATAATCAGCAGCGCGGGCTGAAGCTGTTACCACACTCAGGGCGCGATGGCGGCAGACGGCAAACTCAACAGCGCATCAGTGACCGGCAGGCAGATCGTCCTGCCGGTCCGGATTACAGCGAGACTTTTTCAACCGGACAGAAGCGATGTTCGGCCAGCGAAATCACCGCCGCCTCAGCAATCGCCTGGGCTTGCAGACCATCTTCCAGCCCAGGCAGATCGGCAACCGTCTCGCCATTCAGCGAACGGACAAACGCATCCAGTTGCGCATACCAGGTCGCCTTTACCCGGCTGAGCCAGTCAGGCAGCAGCCCGGGCTGCTGGATCTGCTCGCGCTGATAGCAGGTCACGCCCTGCTGCTGCTGACTGCGGGACTCCAGCATACCAAGCGGCCCCATCACGCTGATCCGCTCGTCGTAGCCGTAGCCGGTGCGGCGGGCGTTATCCAGTTGCGCCAGACCGCCACGTTGCAGCCGCAGCAGCAGCGTGCTGGTGTCTACGTCTGCAAAATCGCTGATGGCCGGCAGCGCCAGCGCCGCCCCCATGGCGGCCACTTCCGTCACTTCGTCATCGGTCAGCCAGCGTAGCAGATCAAAAAAATGGATCGCCTGGTCACGCATCTGTCCCCCGGACGCCTGCAGATAGGCCAGCGGCGGCATCTCTGAAGAACGGCAGACCATCTGAATCAACTCAGCTGGCCCGACTCTGCCCTGCCGGAGCTGCTGTTTAAGCTGCTGGTGACTGATGTCGAAACGGCGATTGAATCCGACCGTTACCGGCACATTACAGGGCAACACCTGAGCCACCACCCGGCGCGCGCGTTCCAGAGACAGATCGATAGGTTTCTCACAGTAGATCGCTTTGCCGGCACGCGCCGCCGCCACCAGCAGATCGGCATGGGTCGGTGTCGCACTGGCGATGAGCACCATATCGATACTGTCATCGTTCATTACCTGGCTGACTGGCGCGGCGTGAGCAGCAAAACGCGCAGCAAATGCAGCGGCGCGTGCGCTATCGGTATCGGTTACCGAGACCAGTTCTGTGGCCGGATGCGCTTGCAGATTGACGGCATGCACTTCGCCTATAAATCCACAGCCCAGCAGGGCAACACGTTGCTTTTTATTCATTTATTTGAACTCCATCATAGTCCGGTGGAAAGCGCCGTTTGCAGCTTAGCCTTGCTGGTTACACTGGTGACATCGCGTTGTTGAGGTCTTTACCTCAGGGGAGAAAAGAATGTCACTGAAAGAGATCGCCCGGCGTGCGGGTGTCGGTCTGGCGACCGTGGATCGGGTGCTCAATGAGCGCGGTGGCGTGTCACCCCAGACGGTGCGTAAAGTCCTGCAGGCCGCGCGTGACAGCGGTCTGAAACGCATTTTGCCGCAAGAGCATCGCCAGCCGTGGCAGATTGAGGTGTTAATCAGCAGCAACGATGCCTTTTTCTTCCGCCAGCTGGCGCAGGATTTGATTGAAGCGGCAATGCATCCGGGCTATCAGCGGCTGACGCTGCACCGTACCTTTGTGCCTGAAGCGCAGCATGAGCGACTGGCACAGCGCATTATGGCTGGCAGTGAAACGCGGGACGGCCTGATGGTGTTTGCGCAGGCACATCCGGCGATTTACGCTGCGCTGGCGCACTGTGAGGCGCGTGGCGTGCCGGTTATCACGCTGGTGACCGATCTGCCTGACGCGGCCCGGCTCTGTCACGTCGGCATAGACCAGCGGAAAGCAGGACGCACCGCCGGTCAACTGATGGGCAAAATGCTGCAACAGCCGGGTGAGGTACTGATGGTCAGTGGACGGATGGATTACACCGCGCACCGGGAGCGGATCGACGGCTTTCGGGATGTGCTGAGCGCGCGTTTTCCGCATCTTCATTTGCGCGAGGAGCTGGCGGCTGAGGAAAATCGCGATGTCATCAGCAAACTGCTGGAAAAACAGCTGATCCGCGGCGGCAATCTGCTGGGTATTTACAATACGGGACTGGGAAATACCGAAATAGGCCAGGCGCTGGCGCGCCATCGCCGCCTGAATCAGTGCGTGTGGATCGCCCATGAGCTCTATTCCACTACCCGCACGCTGCTGGCGCAGCAAAGTCTTGCCCTGACGCTGGACCAGAACACCCGGCAACATGCGCAGCTGGCACTGCAACTGATGCTGAACTATCTGGAACAGGGAGAAAAGCCCGACACCTACGCTGCCGGAAAAGTTGAGTTCGTCATTTACACCTCTGAAAATAGTGTTTAAGCATCAGGCGATCAATGCCTGCCCTCCCACCCCGTACGCCAGTTTCAAATCGGCTGCGGGATGAGTTAGCGGATGAGCCATTTATGTCAACACTTTACCCTTTAGGCTTTGCGGCTGCGCTTTTCAGCACGCGCACTGCGGGTCCTCACCTCCCCCCGGTCAAACTTATTTTATTTTTCCATTTTATTTCTGGACCAGCCGTTGTCTGGTTATTTAGGGTTTGTTGAAATAAGGTAAATAATAAAACCAGGAATATTTATCCGAAAAAGAAAATACCCTTTAATTACAGATAAATAGCATTCATGAGCAGAGAGCACTTAAGTATTAATTTTATTTAACCTAAACAGTGCTGATTAATAAACAACCAGACCCAATCACTATGACGATTTATATCAACTTTATCCTGGCTTGAGATGTCTGATAATGACGGCGCTTACAGACACCTCTTACGGTTCTGTTAACACCGGAGCGCGTCACTATTGCAGCTGAGCCAGAAGAGTCTGCTTAGCCGGTATTCACACCGGGTTTTAGCATCATAAAACGTCCGGTGGGTTGGAAATCAATTACCTTTCTGCCGAACAAGGAGAGAAATAACGAGAAACTGTAACGCGCCCGAAGGGTATCGATGCATCAGCGATGCGGGAGACGACACCGCGACCCGCAGGTTAATGCCCTGATGCACACGATTACTCAGGCCGGACCTAAGCAGTGCGCCTTACATTAAACTTATCAGCCAGATTGCCGAATGATTGGCGTCTCATGTTGAGACGTCGCGAATTTTTACGCATTGATTTTACGAGGATATATGGAAAAGATTGATTATTTAATGCAGCTGCGACATTGTCCCTGCACAGACATTCTTGATATTGTCACCAGTTATATGCGCTATCGTGTTCCGGCAGAGGATCTTTCCTCGTTTGAAGGAGCTTACGATCATCGCAAAGCGGAACTGGTGATGAACGAAATCTATAACCAAGTGCCAATTGAAGCCTGGCGGTATGTCAGTTAACCCCGTTCGTTCCTGCATCACATCAGGTTATGACTATTTCCGGCCGCCATTATTGAATCAATAATCGTCTGGCCGAGAGAAAAACAGAGCAGCACCGCACAGGGTGATGCTCTGTAAAAATGATCCCCTGGCCGCTAGTCGATATTTAAGTCAGCGGCTCTCTGACTTTGCTTTTACGCAGGCATTAACGCGCATGTTGTCTGCAACCGCCACGGCCAATCAAAAGTGAGTAACAGACCCGCTGACACGCTGCCGCTTTTACTAAGGTGCTTAACACTGTGGCTCTGCAGCTTTTTCCTGGTTCTGGACACGCCAAAGCAACAGCAAAACGGCGTCACGCTCAATCGCGCTGCATCGGCCCCGGTGCGGTCAAAAGAGATAACCATCGCGTACCCACGTCAGAAATGACATTAACTGCGTTCCCGGCAACGCCTATTTATTTAATTCAAGTGAGTTTATTTAATTCATCCGATTTGCGCCCACTGCTTAACCTCAGATGCCTCTGTTTCAATGGTTGCGGAACAAATGGCAATATGTCTGCCACTGCGCGCCATATGTTTCTGCAGTTTAAGCAGAGAAGTAAGTTATTTAATTAACAGATGAACCTTCTGCCAGCCACGCACTTACCAGAAAAAATTTAATTAGCGGCATTACTATTAAAAAGCAATTAATCCGGGAGGCTGAATTTATCTTACCCACCCTGCCTTTAGCTCTCGCCGATTTTAAACATAATCAAAATGCAATGCAGGTGAATTATTTTAACATTTCTAACCTGCGGACTAATGCCGCATCGCCTTAATTTTTAAAGAAGAATGTTTCCGACAGATGTTCTTAACCTGCTGGCGGCCTGAAAATAGCGCATGACCTTATCTTTACATAATTCGGCCCTGCCCGGCATAATCCTGTTACCTGCACTCAGGATGGGAGCGTAAATTAATTCATTTCTTTCAATCTGACCCGTTTTTATTCAGCCGGTTAATTCATCACGCCTAATGACATACTAAAGGTGTTCGGGATTAATTGCGCTGAATTTGGGTCATCAATAAAATCTTAAGGAAGAGTTACGGGCATGAATAATCAATTCAGAATAAGCAGAGTCGCAAAAATGCTAATGCTGGCCAGTGGTGTGAGCGTTATGCCAGGCTTCGGCTATGCAGCAATGTCAGGCAGCCTGACGGGCAGCGAGATTACCCTGCCTGACGCGACCATGCTGATAGCCGACCAGACCCTGAATGGCGGACTGTACGGTATCATGGTGCCCAGCACCGTTCCCGGTAAGGTGGTTATCGGCACTGGCAGTACCGTTCGCGTTACCGATGCCGAACACTATGCCCAGGGCATTTTTATCAAAGGGCCGAACAGCCTTTTTACGGCAGATAAACTGATTGTGAGCGTGTCGGGCATAACAGCCAGCGCCTTTGAGCTTACCGGTAAACAGTCCACGGCTGATTTAGGCACCGGCAGTTCGCTAAACACGGCGGCAACCGGCATTGCCTATGCGGAAGGCCTGACGGTGAGCAATGCTTCCAGCCTCACAGCAGAACAACTACAAATCTCTACCCAGGGCATTAATGGACTTGCCCTGCATATTTCCGGCTACGATACGCAGGTCAGCCTGGGGAATAACAGCGCCATTCAGACCAACGGCAACAACAGCGATGGCGTGCGGATTGATGCCTTTACAGGCAATCCCACCGGCAGCTCGCCGTTACTGACAGCCAATCATCTCACTATCAATACGCTGGGCAACAGTTCGCCCGGCATCAATATTCAGTCAGACAGCGAGGTCAGGCTGGGCAGCAATTCAACCATCATCACCTCAGGCGTTACCTCTGTCGGCATCGTGAACATGGGGACTGTCACGGCAGATCACCTGACCATCAGCACCGCCGGTGATGATTCGGCGGGTCTGTCTGTCAGAGCAAGCGGGCTTGCCAACATTGGCGCAGGTAGCCAGGTTGCGTCAGCGCAAAGCGGTGCCATCGTGGCTATGGATGAGGGTTCCACGTTAAATTTTTTCGGCACTGAGGCAGAACGTAGCACGCTAAAATCCGCCGGATTATATGGTGCGATGGCGCAGCTGGCAGGCGCGACGGTAAATCTGCGTAACACCGATATTGCCATTAATAGTGTCAATATTATTGGGCATGGCTTGCTGGCAATCAGCGGGCAGATCACCGGTCAGAACCTGACTATCAACGGCCTGGCGACAAGTACCTATGGCGTTTACGCCGTGGCCGGCGGTCAGATTCATCTTCAGGGCGACCTGAAGATTGATATGGGTTCGCCAGATGGCGTTGCGATGGCTACCGAGCACTTTGATGGTTTTGCACCCGGCGTGATTGATGCTAACGGCAGGATGAACATCACCGGTAGCGTTGGGTCGCTGGGCGGATTAATCGACCTTAACTTTGCCCCAGGTTCGCTCTGGTCTGGCAGAGCGGTCAGCGATAACGTGAACGGCGGCCACCTCAACGTCCAGCTGACCGATAGCCAATGGCGGGTTGCCGGTGATTCCGTAGTCGATAACCTGCAAATGCAGCATTCTCTGGTCGATCTGACCGCCGCCAGCGACGATAACCGCTACGCCACGCTGAAGGTTGCTAACCTGAGCGGCAGCGGGGATTTTGCGTTGCGCACGGATCTCGCGGGTGACGGCAATGGAGTTGATAACATTGGCGATAAAGTGGTGGTGACCGAAAGCAGTGCCGGTGATTACCGGTTGTTAATTCAGAACCGGGGCACTGCTGCCACAAACGGTGATGAAGTATTGACGGTGGTCGAAACGCCGGATGGCGTCGCACGCTTCACCGGAGATTCGGCTGTTGAACTGGGCGGTTATGTTTATACCGTCAATCAGCAGGGTACTCATTGGGTACTCTCTTCACCAGCGGCTGAAGCCGAAGCGCCGGAAATCATCCCCACCGTACCGGCAGAGAAGCCTGAAACCGTTCCCGTCGCGCCGGCTGAGGATACCGAAGCCGCACCTGCCACTCCGCCAGACAGCGCAGAAGCCGCACCGGTCATCACCGGAGATAACGAAAGTCCCTCACCCGCTGCCCCGGCAGTTATTCCGCCCGACTCCAGCGGCCCATCTGTGATCAGCAGCAGTGCCAATGCTGGCGCGAACTTCCTTAATATTGGCTATCTGATCAACTATGCCGAAACGCAAACGCTGATGCAGCGTATGGGTGATATTCGTCAGGGTAAAACGGATGGCAATGTCTGGCTGCGAGGGATTGATGGCCGTTTCAGCGGTTTTGCGACGGGCAAATTAAGCCACTTCAGCCTGAACTATACCGGCTATCAGTTCGGGGTGGATAAACGCTTATCCGATGAGGTGCCGGTTTATCTCGGTCTGTTTATGGGAGCGACGACAGGCTCGCCCCACTATCAAAACGGCAACGGAACCACCCGCTCCAGCCTTTTTGGCCTCTACAGCAACTGGATGAATGAGGAGGGTTTCTACATTGATGGCGTGGTGAAATTCAACCGACTGAAAAATCAGTTTAGCGTCAACGATACGCAGCAGAACCGGGTGGCCGGGAGCGGCGTCTCGTCCGGTTTCAGCCTGTCGCTGGAAGCCGGTAAGAAGTTCAGCTTCTCCGATAATGCCAACGGTTTTTACCTGGAACCTCAGATGCAGATGACAGCGGGTCACCAGAATGGCAGTTCGCTGCGTGCCTCGAATGGTCTGAACATTGATCTGTCGAACTATAAATCCGTTCTCGGCCGGGCAAGCGTGTTGGCGGGTTATGAGATTAATCAACGGGGCTACCAGCTCAACGGCTACCTCAAAACCGGCATGATGCGCGAATTTGCCGGCAACGCAAATTATGCGCTGAATGGATCTCGTGAAACGTTGTCATTCAAAGGGAACAGCTGGAATAATGGCATTGGCGTCAGCGCTAAGCGCAATAATCACACGCTGTTTATCGAAGCCGATAGTGATGATGGAAGCCGTTTCAGGCAGCGCCAAATCAATGCGGGTTATCGTTTTAGTTTTTAACCTGCAGCCCCGTTAGCTTACCTCCCTCACAGCAGCGGGTAGTCAGGAAAACGGGTCATGTGAGGTTCATCCTCCTGTTGGGCAGAACAGGAGGATGACGGAAGCAAAAACAGGGGGACGGTCGGCACGTCACGTTAACGAATATCGTGAGCGGACAGGGTGATTGCAGCTGCCGGACGGAATGCAACGACATAGCCATCAAAGTCCGATGCTGAGTGCGGTATTGCTCAGCATCCGGGTTGCCGGAACGGCTTAACCTATCGCATCACTTATTTCAGGCAGTGTTCATTGCCAACGCGAAACAATCTCAGCAACTGCGGTTTCTGATTAAACAGCGCGTTATCTGCCTCTTTTTCAGACACCCAATGTACCGATATCCTTTCCAGCTTGTTCAACATAATCCGATAGAAATAGCGCTTTCCTGCCTGCAGGGTAGGCGTAATCGCTGGCATATTTTCAGATCGCCCGAAGCGATGTTTATCCAGCTGGCCGATAGCGATATCAAGCGTGCCGATTCCAGGACAGAGGATAAACTCCACCGCGCGATTGTGGGGAAGAATACTGGTATGGTATTGATTATTAATAAAGATACTCACCACTTTATTTGAAACCGGCAAGTTATCTTCATCTACCCGATAGACAATGACATGCGCATAGTTATCCGGTTCGTTTACTGCAGGTTCAGGTTGTACCGGGGGCGCAGCGACGGCATAGTTGCAGTAAAGATAGCTCCCTGAAACGATCAGCATACCGATGATGATAACGGTGACAAACCTGACAGGAACAGCAAGGGGAGTGATGTTTATTTGAGAATGATCTTTCATTACAGGATCTCAAAGAATTCGAAAAGAAACTGATCGGTGCTGCGCCAGAATGACGCCCGGTGGTGAACGCTGATGAAATGTGGATAGCGGATGCACGTTTAACAACGTGCATCCGCTCTATGCATCTTCTATTACACCTTTATATAATTCGATTAAAGAAACAGTATTGAGGAAAGCATGAAACTCGTAATCTCCCTTGATATTGTATTTTTTCATCACGTTATACTTATGCGCGTAAACCGTTTTCACTGACAGGCCGAGGAACTGTGCCGTATGCTGAACATTGTTCCCTTTCTTGAGAAAACTCATTACCTGTAACTGCACCAGTGAAATACGGGAAAAGCAGCAGCGTTTACAGTCTGATGGGTGATAGTCACGCATTGGATCATCATGCGCCTTCAACCAGGCTTTAATAATCTTATTTTTGATGTTGGTGACGTTCTCGTTCCACGAGATCACGGTTAACGACTGATAGCACACCGGCATATGTTCAGCGATAATTTTGTCAGGCTGCTCGGTAAAGACCAGCAGTACACTCCCGCTTTTGCGGTACTGGTAAGCAGGCTGACACAAATAAAGTCGCCATAGCGAGACACTGATGATCACTATGTCTGCCTTTGCCAGGTTCTCACTATCAAACCCGGTCAGAAATCCGACGTTCGCGCTAAAAAGGAAAGCCTCATTAATCAGCTCAGATATGCCGAATCTGAAATAATAGTTATCGTCCTTGCAGATAATCTTAACATCCATTTTTTTTCCTTTTACATCCAGATATCCGAGCCTAAGGGTGTCCTGCTAGGTAAACTTACCGTTAATCAATTCCAGCTCCCCTTTCTCTTTCAGATCCTTTAAAACCCGACAGATAGAACTTTTTGAAAGGTGAGAGCTATGCTCAATCAGGTAAAGTGCAGAGAAACGCCGCTTCAGGTGCGGAGGTAATTTTGTCCAGCGGCCAATTAAAGAAAGCACTTCATCGTAAGAGTTGCTTTTCGGTAACTGGATGTAGCTCATCAGATCAGAATACTGACCCGAGAGAATTGACATCGCATCGTTGAACAGATTTTTTTCAAAAACCAGCATCCAGAACTTTTCATAGTCAATAAAGCTTATCTTGCCGTAATCAACCCTTTCAAGATATATCGGGGGCTCATCCAGCGCCGGTGTTACCCCAACTACCGCCGGCGCGGATAAGATGTTGAGGACTTTATTCTCTCCTTTAATTTTAACCAGAAAATCGCCATCCAGAATGAACATTACCCGGCGAACGTTATCCTTCGTTAAATGATAGCGGCGCTTTCCGCGCGATATCTCATCGGGATTAGCGATTTGGGTATAACCCGCCAATGCGTCGATGATTCGCTCATGATTTTCAGTCACTCTATGCATATCGATTAACTCAATCCAATTGATAGACAAGGCAAAGCTGACTACCTCGTTATCGGTATTTCAATTATAAAAAAACCAGTCTGCGCTGTTCTCTTTGCTTAGTGCTGGCGAATCGATTTCTATAGCTACTTATCCTTAAAATCCGAGGTATGAGAAAAGAGGGTTATCGGTTTCGCTATAATAAAATCAGTCCGGTAAAATTCAATCCCACAAACCCGTGAAAAGGAAGGATCAAAATCCAGCAACAAAGAAAACAACCACACCATACACTGCTAAAAACTTATTTTTCAGATCATATATCCGCGAAACTGAGATATAATTATTGTGTTATAACTTTTTTCTGAAAATTTGTATTTTACATCACCATATGAATACCTATGTTATCTGGTCGATTTGTAAAACATTTAATATCACAAATATTTAATTATAAAAGTACATTTGAAATACCCCTTTCATTTGTGGAACCAATGTTAATACGCGAGCAAAAACAATTCCTGGTCTGAAAGAGTCATCATTCTTAAAGATAACCAGGCGAGTCTAAAAACAGCGATTCAAAGAGTCGAATCAAATTTATTTAGGATTTTATCCTGGTAATTTGATATTAATTAGCTCCAAAATCCAAAAAAAAGGCGAACGGGCTGTAAAGTTATGTGGCATTAAGAAAGAATGGTTCAACTAAAGGGATTAACTTGTCAGGGACCTGCCTGGCTTAATGACAAATGTAGTTGCATTTAACGTGGCCCTACCCTCGGTGAGAACAGACATTAATGTCCGCTAACGAAAGCGGTAATAAGAGCTGACCAATAAACCGCAGATATTCCCTGGAAAAAGTAGCGCTTATGCCAATACCCCATAAGCATTATATTATCATCATGAAGGTTAAATTTTTGTAGTCAAAATAACAGGAATATTACTCAGCATTAAAACCCATTAAATTATGGATAATTTACTATTTAAATTGAGTCAATTAATCCATTTAATAACGCAGCTCAAATGAGAGGGCAAAAAAATAAATATAGGGAGATAGGTAAGTGAGAGAGTTAACTTCTTTTGAAATGCAGCATGTTTCAGGCGCAGGTTTTTTTGATTTTGTTGGTGCAGTTGTTGTTGGCTCATTGGCTGGCATCACCGCTTTCGGTTTGAAGTGGGCAATGAGCGGCGGAAGCGCGGGCGGCGTCCTGGGTGTAGGTCTTATTTCCGGCGCCGCAGGCTTAATTATCGGTGCCTCTGTCGGCCTGGTGATGGGTGCGATGTATGGCGCGCTAAATGGCTGGGATCCCACAGTCGCCTGGTTTAACCAGATTGTCGAAAATCAGTTTGATTTAGATACCAAGCCCGTTACCTGATAAGGAAATAACATGCGTGAATTAAAACAAAATGAGATTTCAACCGTCAGCGGCGGATCACTGACCTCAATGATCCTCGACTTTTTTAAAGGCCTGCATTCCCCTTCGCAGGAGGAATCCACCGAACGGACCCGTCCGGAAGGTATTCCTCCGGTGAACACCATCAGTGGTGAAGCCTTTGGCATGGGTATTGTCGGTGTAGTTACTGCGCTGGTGTTTGGCCTGCTGTTTTTTTAATTTACAGGAGAGGGTTATTTCTCCGGTAAATCCGTTATGAGCAGTTACGGCTTATCGTAACGACTCATTGTTAGTGCAATTCATTTTTTTATTTTTATACAAAGGAAAGTATATGAAAAAGGTATCAATGATTTCTCTCGGTCTGTTGCTGGCAGCGGCTCAGGTTAATGCAGCAGAAGCATCTGATGGCACCATCAGCTTTAATGGTCAGATCAACAGCCAGACCTGTACCGTTAGCGTCAACGGTGGCTCAAGCACCGGTACCGTAGTACTGCCAACCGTTTCTTCTAGCCTGCTGAAAACAAAAGGTCAGACGGCAGGAAGCACCCGCTTCACTATCGATCTGACCGAGTGTGCTACCAAGACCGGTAACGTTTATGCCTACTTCGAACAGGGTGCTAACGTTAATGCCGATGGCCGTCTGATCAACACCGGCACCGCAGCAAACGTTGATCTGCAGCTGCTGGATAAGGTTAACAATGCGCTGAACGCCGGTAGCACCGAGCAGACTACTTCTCCGACCACGGCAGCACTGGATCAAGGTGCGGCAACCCTGACCTATGCCGCTCAGTACTATGCAACGGCTGCTGCCTCTTCAGGTACCGTTGCTTCATCAGTGACTTATTCAATCAATTACCTCTAATTGATCAGGGTGGGGAGTCATCCTCCCCGCCTTTTCTCTTCTTTTTTAGATATTTATTCATCTTATGAAAAAAAAAAGTTTTAACCTCATCGCTTCACTGCTGCTTGCCGGCTCCCTTTCTGCGCCCTCTCTCGCCAGTGTGACCATTATCGGTACCCGGGTAATTTACCCTTCTGCCGAAAAAGAGGTGACGGTGCGGCTGGATAACCGTAGCGAGCGTCCTGCGCTGGTTCAGGCATGGATCGACGATGGCGATGTAAATCAGGCAATGGATAAAATTAACGTTCCTTTTGTCTTACTGCCGCCGGTATTCCGTATGGAAGCCAATAAAGGACAAACGTTACGCATCGTATTTACCGGCAGCGATCTTCCTGCCACTAAAGAGTCAATATACTGGCTCAACGTGCTGGATATTCCCCCCCGCGATAAAAGTCTGGCTGATAAAAACCAGCTGCAAATGGCGATCAGAAGCCGTATTAAACTCTTTTATCGACCAACTCCTTTAGACTACAAAGGCGCATTAGCCGCGGCTAATATGCTGGTCTGGCGTAAGGGTAATAAAACCAACCAATTAACCGCAGTAAATAACTCGCCTTATTACATAAACGTGGCGCAAATTACCGCGGAAGATACGACCGGCCGTAAAATCGCCAGTGAAAAAGGCGACATGCTGGAACCCGGTGGAAGCAAAGATTTCACCCTGAAAGGGGCAAACGTAAACCTTATAAAATCCACGTTCCATTACCAGTATCTGGATGATTATGGTGCCGCGCAGGAAGTCGAAGGAAAAATCAGCCAGTAATCCGGATGGTGATCATTAAGGGTAATCATGATGGCAAGGACAGTCTCTGTAAAACCGCCAGTGGGCAGACATTTCTGTCGCTCTTTTTTAGCGCTATGTCTTACCGCAGTAACAACCTCAGCCCTGGCTGACAATAATTTCGACTTTGACGAATCCTTTGTAAAGAATTTACCTGGGGTGAAGATTGATGTATCCCGTTACGCCAATGGTAACCCGATTGACCCCGGTATTTATACGCTGGATATCTTTCTTAATGGCCGGCAGGTCAGCCGTGATAATGTCCGGGTTGTTCGAGAGGGTAACGCGGCACGGGCGTGTCTTTCGTACCAACTGGTAAAAAATCTTTCCCTCAGGGAGAGCGTTTTTAATTCGAAGCTAGCGGAAGCGTTACGATCCGGAAAAGATTGCCTGTCACTCGGAGACGTTATCGAAGACAGTAATGCTGCAATAAACAGTGCAGATATGCAAATGGATATATCTATTCCGCAAATCTATTTAGTGCGTTCGGCACGCGGCTATGTCGCACCTGAATTCTGGGATAACGGTGAAACGGCTTTAACTCTGAATTATAACACCAACTACTATCGTTCTGTTTACAGCGGCGGCCGTGAATATGACTCATTCTATGGTCGGGCGCTGGCAGGTTTCAACGTGGGCGGCTGGATGTTCCGTCACGATGGTGCGCTCAGCTGGCAACGTCAGCAGGGTAGCGAAAATCACCATTACGACGACATCAATACTTATGTACAGCGTGATATTCCCCGATTGAAATCGCGTTTACTGCTGGGTGAAGGCAATACCAGCGGTGACATTTTCGATACCCTCTCCTTTCGGGGCGTGCAGATTTCAACGGTCGATCAGATGTGGCCCGATTCACAGCGTGGCTATGCGCCGGAAATTCGTGGCGTAGCCCGAACCAATGCTCAGGTCACCGTCAGCCAGAACGACAGCAAAATCTACGAGACGACCGTCTCACCGGGTGCTTTTAGTATTACCGACCTTTACCCGACCGGATACGGTGGAGATTTAGAGGTTACCGTTAAAGAAGCTGACGGCAGTGAAAGCCGTTTTTCGGTTCCTTACGCAGCGATGGCGCGATTAAAACGTCCCGGCATGACCTATTATTCCCTGACCGGTGGCGTATCACGGCGCGATAATATGGCGTATACCCCGTCAGTTTATCAGGGCACCCTTCAGCATGGCTTCAGTAATATTCTGACCGGCTACACCGGATTTCTGGCTTCGGATAATTATGCCTCACTGTTAATCGGTGGCGCGCTTGGTTTACCGATTGGCGCCCTTTCGATGGATATCACCACCGCGCAGACAAAATATGCCGATGAGAAGAAGCAGGGTGTCAGTTATCGCGCGACATACAGTAAGAAAGTCTCTGAGACCAACACCAACTTCACCCTCGCGGCTTATCGCTTTTCATCATCCGGCTATTACAGTTTTGACAATGCGTTGCAAATTAACAGCTATTATAAAAAACACCGCAAAAATGGCACCGCAAATTACCTTTCGCGTCCTAAGCAACGTTTTTCAATGACCGCCAGCCAAAACTTTGAAGATTCATTTGGGAGTCTCTATCTTACTGGTTTCATTCAAAACTACTGGAATGATACCGGTACCAATACGCAATTTCAGCTGGGCTACAATAATATAATTGGCCGCGTCGCCTATACAATTTCCGCGAACCGATTATTATATTCAACCGGCGGACAGGACACACAACTATCACTTGATTTCTCTGTTCCATTAGGCAGCGATAACCGACATTATTTAACCGGCAGTGCGACGCAAACAAAAGATGGCGTCAATGCACAAACGGCAATTAATGGTGTTCTGGGCGATCAGAATCAGATTAATTATAACGCTGGCGTTGCCCGTGATGTTGAAAATAATCAATCAGCCTCGGTTGGTGGACAATATCGGTCGCCTTACAGCACGCTGACCGCCTCTTATACCAAAGGGGAAAACTATTATTCCGCATCAGGTGGAGCCAGCGGTACCGTGATTGCCTTACCGGATAGTCTGACGTTCAGTGCTTATCAGTCATCAACCTATGCCGTAGTGAGCGCAGATGATGCAGAGGGGGCGCGGGTTCTGGGTTATCCCAACATCGTGCTTAACAGCCGTGGTCGGGCGATTGTACCCAATCTGAACCCGTATCGGATAAACGAGCTGGCAATCGATCCGAAGGGCATTCCGCTTGATGTCGAACTGGAATCAACGCAGCAGCGGGTGATTCCGGTAGAAGGCGCGGTGGTCAGACTGGATTATAAAACCAGTAAAGGTAAGCCGCTGCTAATCCGCGCGAATCAGCTCAACGGAAATGCATTACCTTTTGGCGCTTCGGTTAATGATGAAAATGGCAACCTGGTTACCACCGTCTCTCAGGGTGGACAGATTTACGTCAGGTTGAACAAAGATGTCAGCCGCCTGCATGTCTCATGGGGTAAAGCGCCCATGGATAATTGCCTGGTAAACCTTGAATCGGGTGCAGTGCAGACCAGCGATAATAAATCACTGGCCAGACTCACCACAATATGTAGCAGCGATCAGAATCAGCCTGTTCGCTATGTTTCCAATAGCGTAAACGAAAATGACAGTCAGGGTTAAGCGGGTGAATCATGATGAATTTTATTAACACGATAAAAAAAGTGGCCGGAATATTTACGCTAACCCTGACTGCATTCACTGGCGTTATGCTGTCGGCTACGAATACCTACGCGGATGCAGATACCGAATTAATCTGTAAAGCACCGATGACCACCAACGCATTGGATTTGAGAACCCTCGGGATTACGCTGTCATCTGCCATTCCTATTGGTACCGTGGTTTATCAGGGGGAAATGAAAGTTGATGTGCAATGCGGCATCAACTTCCTCGACTACAGAGACGGTCTGACGGGTGAAGTTTATTTCAAACGGTTGAATATTGCTGAAGGATCGCTGGGGTATGGGCTAACGCTGTATCTGGGATATGGCGGTGAATATTCTAATGAAGCAGGCAACATCCCGACAGGACAGATGGTCAGCACCTATGCTGGGATCACCGGTGGCGGTATTCTGAATAATTATACCGAGTTCTCACTGACCGTCCCATTCAAAATTGTGCGAACCTCCTCCTCACTGACGCCGATTACGCGCACCACCCTCAGTATGTTCCGGGTAGGTTCACTGGTGACAGGCAGCGATGAACAATATGTCGCTACTAATCTCAGAAATAACGCGATTACGGTAAAAGATGAAACCTGCTCGGTCGCCGGTAATGTCACTCAGCAAGTCCCCTTAGGGAGTTATTCCCTGAGTAAAAGCGGTGGATTAGGCGCCGGTGTTGGACAGACCAGCAAGCTGGTTTCTTTTGATGTCCAGCTCAATTGTGAATCGCTGTTATCAGGCACCTTTGATGTACTGATGCAGTTCGATGGCGATGCGGTCAGTGGTTTAGCAGATTCCGGTGTGGTGGCCCTGAATAGCAGTTCAACAGCGCGTGGCGTCGGCGTGCAGATACTGAATGAAAGCCAGCACCCGATTCCCCTGGCCGTACCTTTTACCGTTGCCTCGTATCCGATCTCCGCAGCGTTAATCAACGTACCTTTATATGCTCGTTATTATCAGACGGCGGAGACGGTAGGTCCAGGAAGTGCTAATGCAGTAGCGACTTATACATTAAGTTACCAGTAAACAGGCGCAGGGCATTTATCTGCCCTGCTTTTATCCCACTCTGACTGATCAAAGGATTCTTCAGTGGTTTCACCCCCAACAAAAAATACGCTACGGATTGGTGTATCTGATGAGAGTCCATTCATTGTATACGCAGTCCAGTCGATTTTCTCAACCGAATTTGTTCAGCATGAAATTCATGCTTATCCGGTTGAGAAAGAAGGTTTACTTTTACATCTTAAGGAGGACACACCCGATATCCTGATTACCGATTTTAATTTTGAACGCTATGATTTAAATGGCGTGAAGAAAATTGAGGAGATCCATAAGCAGCTACCTGAGCTGAACATTATTATCTTTACTGCGCAGAACAGCCAGGCGGTATTAAACAAGCTTTTGCAGATACCCGTCATCGGCATTGTGAGTAAACGGGATGACTGCAGGCAACTGGTCGATGCTTTCAGGTGGATATGCTCATCCAACAAAGGGATTTATTATTCTGAAAAAATGAAATGCCTGGCCCATGAGATGAAAACAGGCACAACCAACAGTCTGCTATCGCCGTCAGAAAACGAAATCATTCGATTATTCGCGATGGGGCATAGCCTGATGGATATTGCCAAAATACGAAAGCGCAGCGTCAGCACCATTGCCACGCAAAAATATAATGCAATGAGAAAGCTTCACCTGCACTCCAATACCGAGTTGATCAAATATGTTTTTGCCCAGGAATTAATTTAACCCAGGCATTTTTACTGTATGAAACAGCGAATAATATGAAAACTTATTACTTAAACAGATTTGTGCTGGCCGTTATCTGCATGCCGGCTTATACGCACGCCGCAAATTTACAACAAGCCGCGCAGGCGGCGTTAAATTACGATTCGGCATTACAGGCCAGTAAGCAAACCAGCGAAGCCGATAAACAGAAATACTGGCAGGGAATGTCAGGAATGCTGCCGACACTCTCGCTTGAAGGAAGCTGGGATCGTCAGGAGCAGCCGGACAAGAAATACCAGAGTGGCGTGACATCGCATAATTATAATGTTCGCGTCAGACAACCGCTGTTTGACATGAGCAAATATGCGGGCTGGCGAAAAGGCGCGGCGATCGCCAATACCGCCGACGCTCAGGCCCGTCAGGCTGAAGAAAAACTGCTGGGCACGGTGGCTAATGCCTATTTTACCGTGCTGTATCAGCAGGAAGTTTTACAGGCCGCGCAAGCGGCAAGTCATAACTTCAAGCAGCAGATGGAAAAGCTGCAGGCCGGTTTGAACAACGGCCAGAACACCCGTACCGAGGTAGATGAGGCGAAAGCGAACTACGCTATCGCACAGGCGAAACAGATCGAAGCCAGCAATCAGTTGTTACTGGCAGGTGAAGCAGTGCGGCGGCTGTCAGGTGTTAATCCGGATACGCTGGAGCCGGTTAACTTTCAGTGCCTTAACGCCGCCCCCTATTCCACCTTATCTGAAGCGATCAGCGCCAGTCAGCAGCGTAACAACGATATTAAAGTTGCCATGTTCCAGCACGATCAGGCGGATGCCGATGTGCTGGCCGCCGATGCGGCGCACCTGCCAGTGGTGTCGCTTTATGCCAGCTATGGCACCAACTGGAGCCGCAACGATAATGATCAGAACTTCCTCTATGACGCTATTTTCGGTACTAACTCGAAAACGAATAACCTGCAATATGGAGTAAACGTCTCTGTGCCGCTGTTTGCCGGCGGCAGTCAATTGTCACAATCCTTTGAGGCGGCCTACCGCCGCGAGTCCTCGCGATTCAGCATTATTGAAGCCCAGCGCAAAGCGGTGCAGGAAACACGTTCCGCCTGGCTTAGTCTCACTAATGGCAAAGCGCTGATCAACGCTGAAAAAAATGCAGTTTCATCAGCGTGGGAAAAGGTCGTCTCGGTGAAATATGGCCGCGAGATGGGTTTTCGCACGGTTAACGACGAAATGGATGCTCAGCAAAAATATTACAGCGCGCTGAAAGATCAGGCGGAAGCTCGATTTAATTATCTCAATGCTCTGCTTAATCTGGCCCAAAGCACCGGATCGTTATCAATCGAAATGCTGAATTTTTTTCAGTGTCGTTAATTCACCCTCTTACGATGAATAGTTAAATGGAACAGTCACTTTTTCGCCAGGAAGCACTTGATGCTGCCAATCGCGGCAGTCTGGGCACCGTCGCACTTTATTGTCCGCCCTACCGATGGCTGGTTATTTCCATCGTGGTCGTCATTACTGCTGCGACAACGCTCTTTTTTATTTTTGGTAGCTATACCAAATATGAGTCCTCTACCGGGGAGTTATTACCTAAAAACGGCATGTTGATCATCCCGCCGCCCGTAAGCGCAACGGTTATCGATATTCCGGTTAAAGAAGGCCAGCGGGTCGAGAAAGGCGATGTACTGATGGTGTTGTCATCAGAAGTCTCGACGCAATTTGGCCAGACCCGCCAGGTAGTGGCTGAAAACCTGTCGGCACAACGTGAACGTCTGCAGCAGGATCTAAAAACCCTCAGCAAGCTGCATGAGGTTGAAATGCAGGGGCTGAAAGAGACCATCAACAGCCTGAAATTACAGCAAGAACAGCTGCGGCTGCAGATGACCCATCGCCGAAAACAGGTTGAGCTGGCGCGCTTGCAGCTAACCAAGCTGAATGCGATGCATGACCAGGGCTATGCCTCGAATCGTCAAATGGAAGAGCAGGAGTCGGCCTTGCTCGACAGTCAGGCCCGCTACCAGGAGTATCAACGGCAGTTGCTGGATATTGCTCAGAAGATCCTGCAGGCGCAGCAGCAACTGCACCAGAAGCCGCTTGATGACGCGAAAAAGCGTAACGATATAGAGCGACAGCTGGCGGACAACCGTCAGTCACAGGTTGAAAATGAAGCGCGCCGTTCGTTTGAATTGCGTGCGCCGAAAAGCGGCTACGTTGGCATGATTATGATCAAGAACGGTCAGATGCTGAGTGCAGGCCAGTCAGCCATGGCGATCCTTCCCAGTGACAGTGAACTGGTGGCGCGCATCATGGTAAACACCCAATCGATCGGTTTTATCCAGGCCGGACAACGCGTTGTGCTGCGTTACAAAGCCTTCCCATATCAAAAGTTCGGTCAGCAATATGGCAAAGTCATCGAAGTCTCACGCACAGCCCTCACCCCGCAGGAAGTTTCAACCTTAACCGGGAAAAACAATATCCAGGAACAGCAGTACCGGGTACTGGTGGCGCTGGATAAGCAGACCATTAAAGCCTACCTGCAAAACGAACCGCTGAAACCCGGTATGGCGCTGGACGCCGATTTTATTGTCGACAAACGTCGTCTGTACGAGTGGGTCCTGGAGCCGTTATTCGCGCTCGGCCACAAAATTTCGCTCTGATTAAAAGGTCTGTGCTGTGTTGTTAAAAGATAAACTTAATTTCAGATGGTTTAACCGTCTGCCGATGATCCGCCAGTCACAAGCGACCGAATGCGGGCTGGCCTGCCTGGGGATGGTTGCCAACTACCACGGGCATGAGATCGATATGATCACCCTGCGCCGGCGGTTTGCTACCTCGCTCAAAGGCGCCACGCTGGCCGATGTGATTGCAATGGCACAACAGCTGAATATGAGTTCGCGCGCGCTGCGGGTCGATCTTGAAGAGCTGTCTAAGCTGCGCATGCCCTGTATTCTGCACTGGGAACTGAACCACTTCGTGGTACTGAAAAAAGTCCGCGGCAATAAGATCACGCTGCACGATCCCGCACGCGGAATCCGCGAGCTGACGTTCGCCGAGGCCTCGAAAGCGTTCACCGGCGTGGCGTTAGAACTGATTCCCTCTTCAACCTTCGAAGTGAAGGAAGAAAAAGCCAGCATCTCAATGATGAAGCTGGTCGGCAGCGTCACCGGCGTCAAATCGGCATTCTGTCAGGTGCTGATTCTGTCGGTAGTGCTGGAGCTGTTCGGCGTGTTATCCCCGTTCTTTATGCAGTGGGTAATGGATATGGTGCTGGTCTCGGCCGATTATTCGTTGCTTACCCTGCTGGGGGTGGGCTTCATTATGATTGCGCTGTTCCAGACAATGATTTCCGCCCTGCGCTCCTGGGTGATGAGCTGGTTCTCCAGCCAGCTTAGCGTGCAGTGGACGGTCAACGTCTGCCAGCATATGTTGAAGCTGCCGCTCGATTGGTTTGAGTCACGTCACGTCGGCGACATCCTGTCACGCTACGGTTCACTGAATACCATTCAGAGTACCCTGACCTCGCGTTTTATCAGCACCGTGCTGGATGGGGTCATGTCGATCGTCACCGTCATGATGCTGTTTATCTACAATGCCAAACTGGCCTGGTTAGTGATCGCCCTGTTCGTTGCTTATGGATTATTGCGCTTCCTGGCCTATGATCCGGTGCGCCGTGCTAATGAGGAGCAGATCATCAGCTCAGCGCGCACCCAGTCGTCGTTGCTGGAAACGCTACGCGGTATCCAGGCGGTTAAAACTAACAACAAGCAGATCCCGCGTCTCTCTGCCTACATGAATTTTTTGGTGGAGAGTACCAATAAAGGGATCGTGATGCAGAAGCTCAATATCCTGTTTGGATCGGCGCAGGGAATACTGACCTCAGTGGGTCGGGTGGTGCTGGTGTGGCTGGCGGCATTGCAGGTGCTGGATGGCAACTTTTCTGCCGGTATGCTCACCGCGTTCATCAGTTTCTCTGACCAGTTCATGAGCCGCGGGGCGGGTTTAATCAATGCAATTATTGATTTTCGCATGTTGCGCATGCACGGCGAGCGTCTGGCCGACATCGTACTGTCGGAGACAGAACCCTGCGAAGAGGCCAGCCCGAGTCTGCTCGATCACAGCGACGAACCCGAGATCCCTCAGGATATCGCACTGGAGCATATTTGCTTTCGCTATGCACCCACCGAACCCTGGGTTATTGACGATATCAGCCTGACAATCAAAGCCGGTGAAAGCGTGGCGATTGTCGGTCCGTCTGGTCAGGGTAAAACCACGCTGGCGAAAATTATTCTCGGTTTATTGCATCCGGAGAGTGGCGTCATCACCGTTGGCGGCATGGATATAACCAAGACCGGCTTACAGCATCACCGCAACCGTATTGGCTGTGTGATGCAGGATGATATTCTGTTTTCTGGTTCGATCAGTGAAAATATCAGCTTTTTTGATAATGAACCTGACCATGCAAAAATCACCCGGGTTGCGCGTCTGGCTCAAATTCATGGCGATATCATGAAAATGCCGATGAATTATCAGAGTCTGGTAGGCGATATGGGATCTTTCCTGTCCGGCGGACAGTTACAACGTATTTTACTTGCCAGGGCACTCTATCGGGAGCCGAAGATCCTGGTGCTGGATGAAGCGACCAGCCATCTGGATATTTATAATGAAAAACAGATAAATAACGCCATTAAGCGGATGAACATCACGCGCATAATTATTGCGCACCGCCCGGAAACTATCCGCAGTGCAGACCGAATCGTTATGCTGAACAACGGTAAATTCAGCGAAATAACTGCCGACCAGTTATTTTCACCCGCAGACAATGAAAGAAAAGTGGAAAAAGAAAATGAACAACCAGATATGTAAATTTAGTGAAGGTATGGTTACGATTCCGGAAGGCTATACAGAAAGAACACTTAATACGCTGGCGGATAAGCGATCGGTTTTGCCGCCGATTACGCTGTCACGCGATGCATTAGGCAATCATAACTGCACCGAAGAGTATATAGAGAGCCAGCTTGGCATGTTAAGCAAACAGGTTAAAGACTGGCAGCAGGCACCGGGTGAGAGCATCACATTAGGCGATAACGTCGCGACCGGCCTGCTCATTAGCTATAACTTTTTACGCCCTGATAACCATCGTCAGTACCAGAAACAGGCCATCTTCACCTTTAATACAGATGATTTACTTATTTTCACCCTCTCGAAAGCGTCACCGATTACTGACAAAGAGATGCAGTGTTTCACTGACACCTTAAACAGTTTCAGAACGCACGATTAACGGTTACCCGGCATCACGCCGGGTAATATTGGTTTATTTTTGTTTTTCAGTTGTTTCATGCCTGTCATGAATTTTGCCGCTTTTAAGCGGCTTTTTTTTTATGCTTCCGGCTGTGCCGCTGTTATCACGCCTCAGAAACACGGGCAGGTAAACAGGTCAGACACGGCTTCAGTCAGCATAACGCCAGCTGACGGCTGCCGCATTATGCTGAAATAGCCGGATAGCCTGATTAACACGCCACGCCGGAATGGGTAAGCCAGCGCGCCAGACAAAATATCAACATGCCTGGCGCGGGGGATAAACAGATAAAAATCGGTAAACGGCCAGAATCTATTGCGCACTGGCCGCCGCAAATTCCGTATAATTGTCGTGCGTAATGGTTTTATAAGGGATCCAGTTAATCTCATCCACTTTCTGTTTATCCAGCAGCGCCTTCGCCACTTTTACCGCGCCCGTCGCCTGTCCTTTTGCATCCTGAAAAATGGTCAGCGCCATTTTGCCGGTTTTCACGAACTGCTGACCATCCGGAGTACCATCAATCCCGGCTACCAGAATATGGCTGTTTTTAGCCTGATTCAGCGCCATAATCGCCCCGATAGCCATTTCATCGTTATTAGCGGCAATCGCATCAATCGGACGCTGGTTGAGCAACCAGCCCGACACCACATCCACCGCTTCATTACGCTGCCAGCGTGCGGTCTGCTTTTCAATAACCGCCATCTGCTGGTACTTTGCGATGACCGCTTCTACTGCGCGCGTGCGCTCCCGCGCCTCTTCGTTCGACAGCGCGCCCATCAGGATGGCGACGTTACCGCGATAGTTCATCCTCTTTGCCAGCGCTTCCATCTGCATTTCACCGCCCAGCGCAGAATCTGAGCCGACATAAGCCATATTTTCCGGCAGCTTAACTTCCGGCTTGCGGTTAACAAACACCAACGGAATGCCTGCTGACCGGGCCGCTTTAATCATCGGTAACACGCCCTGCGTATCCACCGGGTTGAGAATAATGGCATCCACGCCCTGGTTAATGAAATCCTCAACCTGTTGTACCTGTAGCGCAACATCGCCTTTGGCATCAACGAACTGCCCGTCCATCTTCAGCGCGCTGATTTCCCCAATCATCTGGGTGCGCAGGATCGAGACAAAATTGAGGTCAAAGTTTGCCAGTGCCACGCCGATTTTGGGCGTTTTAGCACCGGCTGACACGCTGATCAGCATGCCGAGGAACATCGCAAATAGTCTGGTTTTCATGATCTTATCCTGTAGGGTTTTTTATTATCATAAGTCCGTCGGGCAACAGACAAATACCCGACGGGGAGGTGATTACACGGTAAAATGATCGCGGAACTGGGCCAGTGCCTGTTCGCTGTCACCGGCGGCCCAGCCTTCCAGCGCCACGACGCCGCGATAGCCGACCTGCTCCAGCACGCGGGCAATCGCACGATAGTTGATTTCGCCGGTGCCAGGCTGCATCCGTCCCGGCACATCCGCGACCTGTATTTCTCCGATCGCCGGACCACATCGGCGGATCAGCTCAATCAGATTGCCTTCGCCAATCTGGGCGTGATAGAGATCCAGATTCATCTTCAGCGCCGGACTGTTGACCGCCTCGACCAGCGCCAGCGTATCCGCCGCGCGGGCAAAGGGGGTGCCCGGATGGTCAACCGCCAGGTTAAGGTTCTCGAGGGTAAAGACGCGTCCGGCCCGCTCACCGAGTGCGGCGAGGCGGCGCAGCGTATCTGCCGCTTTGAGCCACATCGCCCCGGTCACTCTCTCCACCGGCCTGATTGCCTGGCCATTCTCGTCCAGTCCGGTGCCGTGCAGATTCAGGCTCGGGCAGTTAAGCCGTTCCGCAATCGCCAGCGACGTTTCAGCACTTTGCAGTAGCGGCTCGATTTGATCCTCATCCGTCAGGTTACCGCTCAGATAGCCGGTCATTGAGGTGAAGCGCGCACCCGTCGCCACCAGCGCATCGATATCCTTATTGGCCCAGTTCCAGATTTCGACTCCAAACCCCAGCGCATGAATACGCTCAACCCGGCGGATAAACGGCATATCGAGAAACACCATCTCGGCGCAGACAGATAACTGATAACCGGCCATTAGCGTGCTCCCAGCAAGACAGGCTTGCGCTGCTGCACCGACTCAATACAGGCCAGCGCAATCTCCAGCGCATTGCGGGCATCAATGCCGGTAGCGCGTGGTGTCTCACCGTGCAGGATGCAATGCGCAAACTCGGTCATTTCCGCCACGTAGGCGTCACGCAGCAGATCGGTATCCATCCGTGAGGTTGCTATCGCAATACCGTCGGCGTGATAGCGGACGCAGTTATCCTGATTGATGTTGCCGGCCTGCAGCATGCCTTTGCTGCCAAACACTTCACCACGCACGTCATAACCGTAGACGGCCTGGAAATTGGCTTCGGCCGTGGCAATCGCCCCGTTATCGAAACGGATGGTCACCACAGAGGTATCCAGCAGCCCCTTATCTTTAAAATCGGGACGGACCAGCGCATCCGCCAGCGCATAGACTTCAACCGGTCGGGCACCGGGGTTGAAATGCAGCAAGGTATCGAAGTCGTGGATCAGCGTTTCCAGAAAGATGGTCCACTGCGGGATCGGAGCCGGATCGCGTAAGGCGGGGTCGCGGGTCACCGAGCGGCTTAGCTGGGTAGTGCCGTTTTCACCGGCTTTGACTGCGCTGATGGCGGCGGCAAAGCCGGCGCTGAAGCGACGATTGAAGCCGACCTGTAAAACCACGCCCGCTGTTTTCGCGGCCGCAATTGCCCGGTCAGCTTCCTCCAGCGTCACCGCCATCGGTTTTTCACAAAAGACATGCTTACCGGCCTGCGCGGCGGCAATCACCAGCTCAGCATGGGTGCGGGCCGGTGTCGCAATGGCCACCGCATCAATCTCACTGTCGTTGAGTAATGCCTGCAAGTCGGTATAGGCCTTCTCAACCCCCAGCCGATCGGCCAGGCGCTGCGCGGCACCAGGCTGCAGATCCGCAACGGCGGTCAGGCGGGCACCGGGTACCCGCAGCGCCAGATTCTCCGCATGAAAACTGCCCATTCGGCCTGCGCCAATCAATCCCACACGCACAGTTTTATGATTCATAACAGCTCCTGTTTATTTATTGTTTGCCCAGTCAGGCTGGATAGAGGGTCCGGATGTCTGCTGTGCCTCAGCGGCAAAGCGACGGGATTTCGATAACATCAGCGGCTCGATGTGCTCCAGCGAGACGCCGCGGGTTTCCGGCAGAAAACGCTGCACGAACCAGAAGGCCACCAGACAGCCAACGGCGCACAGCATCAGCGGAAACGCGCCGTGGAAGTGGTCCATCAGCAGGCTGTTGCGATTCATCATCGGGAAACTCTGGGTGACAATGAAATTGGCCAGATACATTGATGAGAAGGCGTATCCCATAGCGACGGCGCGGATGCGGTTGGGAAAGATTTCTGAGATCAGTAACCAGGCACCCAGGCTCCACGACATGCCGAAAATCAGCACGAAGGCCACCAGCCCGATCACCGGCAGCAGCCCGCCGGTTTGCGCAATAAAGGCCCACGAGGTCACCATCAGACAGACGGCACAGCCCAGCGCGCCCCAGCGCAGCAGGCGGGTACGTCCCCAGCGATCAACGGCGTTGAGGCAGAAGGCCACGCCGGCCAGCAGCGCTACCCCAAGGAAAATGCTGTGGAACAGCGACGTTTGCGTATCAGAGGAGATGTTCTGCAGCAGTGACGGTGCGTAATAGAGCAGGATATTAATGCCGGAAATCTGCTGCAGGATGGCGATGGCGCAGCCAATCAGCAGGATGTAGCGCGTCCGGGCATCACGCAGTAACGCGGGCCGGGCACCGCCGTCGCGCTGATCGGCAGCGGAAGCACTGATCTCTGCCAGCAGGCGGGCGGCATGCTGTGGCGTAGACAAACGGGTCAGCACCGTCAGCGCCCGATCGCGCTTGCCGTTCAGCGCTAACCAGCGCGGCGATTCCGGCATAAACGGCACCAGCGCCAGAAACAACAGGCAGGGCACCACGCCGGATGCCAGCATCCAGCGCCAGCCTTCGCTGACGATCCAGCTGTGAGTCATGCCGCGGGCGATAAGATAGTTGACCACATAAACCGTAACCTGACCGCCCACCATCAGCATCTGCTGCAGGCCAAGCATGCGGCCGCGCCAGTCTTTTGGTGACACCTCGGCAATATAGAGTGGCGTAATCGCCGAGGCCATGCCAACGGCCAGCCCGCCAACCAATCGGTAAAGCACAAACTGGGTCAGGGTATCGGCCAGCGCCGAACCCATCGCTGACAGCGTAAATAACAGGGCGGTGATCACCAGCGTCGGCTTACGGCCGATCCGGTCAGAGAGTGCGCCAACACACCAGGCACCGGCCACACAACCGAGGATCACATTTGAAACAGCCCAACCGCTTTGCCACGGCGACAGAGACAGATGTTCGGTTAACGGCTCTATCACCCCGGAAATAACCGACGCGTCATAGCCAAGGATCACCCCGCTGAGCGAGGCGATGGAACAGATAAATAGCAGCAACTTCAGATTATGTTTACGCATAACAGCTTAACTTTCCCGTTAATTTTTACCGGTGAGCGTTAGCCTGAAGATTGCAAAACAGGTGCCAGTTTTTAAACCGGGTTTTATGTGAACGACCTCTCAGATAACCGCGGCCGGATGAAAATAAAATTTACATGTCAACTTAACATGTCATTAAAATGGACATTCCATTCTGACCCGGAGGCAGAGATGCCCACGCTGCACGATTTATTGCCGAATAAAGAAGAGAGCGACGCCATTTTCAGCCTGCCTGAAGGCAGCGATGCGGCACGCTGGGAGCAGCTGCTTGCGCAGGGATGGCAGGCCTTTGTGGCGGGTGAACAACCGCACTGGATCCGCAGCAGCATCCTGCAATCCTGGACACGCTCCCGGCAGCGCGGCATCGATCCGACCCGGTTCAGCTACAGCGCGCCGGCCTCGGACGAGGTGGCCGCGATTCTCAGCCTGAACAGTGAACTGATTGCGGTGGCACGCAGCGTGATGGAGAACCTGCTGGCCTACAATCCGGATGGCCACATCAACCTGACCGATGCGCAGGGCGTGGTGCTGAGCTTTTGCGGCAGCGATCTGACGCCAGTCGGCAGCATCCTGCGTGAAGAGGTGCTGGGCACCAACTGCACCGCACGCTGTTTACGCGAACAGCGGCTGGTCTATGTGCTGAGCGGAGAGAACTGGAAGATGGCCCTTCGCGAGCGTAACCAGCAGTGCGCGGCGGCACCGATTCGTGATGCCAGCGGGCGGATGATCGGCGTCCTGACGCTGACGGCAACGCCTGACAGTTTCAACGTTCACACGCTGGGCACGGTGCAGGCGGCGGCCGAAGCGATTGGGCAGCAACTGACCCTGCGCCGCCTGCTGGCTGAGCAGCAGTCGATTCTGGAAACCCTGAATGAAGGCGTGGTGGTCTGCGATCGCGACGGCCGTATCAAAACCCTGAATCGTTACGCCCGTCAGATTTTTGCCGGCATGGCGACGGACGGTGCGCTGATCGACCAGCTGCTGCAGCCGCAATCGGGATCGCTGCTCACCCTTCCCTGCTGTAACGATCGTGAGATGGTGTTTCGCCCGGATGGCCGACGCAGCGTCTCCTGCCTGGTATCACTGATGCCGGCACCGGATGGCGGACGTATTTTATCGCTGCGCGAAAACCAGCGAATCCGGGCGATCACCCGGCGGGTGCTGGGGGTCAGCGCCAGTTATACCTTTGACATGATTCGTGGCAATGCGCCCACGCTGCAACAGGCGATACAGCATGCGCGAGCCAGTAGCCGCAGCGACAGCACGGTGCTGCTGACCGGCGAAAGCGGCACCGGTAAGGAGCTGTTTGCTCAGGCGATTCATAACGCCAGCAGCCGGTCACAGGAGTCATTCGTGGCGGTTAACTGTGGCGCACTGCCGCGCGATCTGGTGCAGAGCGAACTGTTCGGCTACGTTGACGGTGCCTTTACCGGCTCGCGCCGGGGGGGGGCAGCCGGAAAATTTGAGCTGGCCGACGGCGGCACCCTGTTCCTCGATGAGATTGGTGAAATGCCGCTCGAGGCACAGACCAGCCTGCTGCGCGTACTGCAGGAGAATGAGGTGTTGCGCATCGGTGCTGCCCATCCGGTTAAGGTGGATGTACGCATCGTGGCGGCCACCCACTGCGATCTACAGAGCGCAGTGGAACAGGGGGCTTTCCGGCGTGACCTGTTCTATCGTCTCAACGTCATTTCGCTGACCATTCCAGCCTTACGGGATCGTCGAAGCGACATCCCCGACCTGGTGAATACCTTTATCAGCGCGCTATGTCAGCGACTGAACAAACGCCCGCCGCAGGTGACGACAGAGGCGATGCACTGCCTGCAGGCCTGGCACTGGCCGGGCAACGTCCGTGAGCTGGAAAATCTGGTCGAGTGGATCGTCAACCTCTGCCAGAGCAGCACCATCGGGCTGACCGATCTGCCCGCCGAATTTGTTGCCAGCGCCTCCCCCGCCGTCGTCGAGGTGACCAGCCTGCTGCAGGATAATGAGCGGGCCTGCATACTGCAGACCATCCGCGCTCAGGGCGGTAATCTGCGGCAGTCGGCTAAGCTGCTGGGGATTTCACGCACTGCGCTCTACAACAAGCTGAACCAGTGGAACATTCCGATCGACAGCCTGCGCCAGTAACCTGCCGCGTCAGGGCACGTGCAGGTTAGCCGCCTGGTCATCGCCACACAGCGGGAATCATGGCTTTTGCCGGCTAAAAGGCCTAAAATGTGACCATCTAACCCAGTGGTCACTGAATAACCCACTTCACTTATCAGGCGGTGAAAATGTCAGAACAGCATACCGATGCCGGCGTCCGCGGCCCTGCCGAGCACAACGTGCGCGACCAGATTGTTGATGCCGCGATGCAGCACTTTGCCCATTACGGCTATGAGAAAACCACCGTCTCTGATCTTGCCAGGGCAATTGGCTTCTCCAAAGCCTATATCTACAAGTTTTTTGAGTCTAAACAGGCGATTGGCGAAGTGATCTGCTCCAGCCGGCTGACGATGATTATGCAGCGGGTGGAGGCGGCGATAGCCGATGCGCCCAGCGCTTCTGAACAGTTCCGCCGCCTGTTTCGTACCCTTTCGGTGACCGGCACCGAGCTGTTTTTTCACGATCGTAAACTGTATGACATCGCCGCAGTGGCCTCGCGCGATCGCTGGCCCTCAGCCCAGGCGCATGAAGAACGTGTGCTGAACCTGATTCATCAGATTCTTCGTCAGGGCAGAGAGGCGGGCGAATTTGAACGTAAAACCCCGGCTGATGAAGCGGCAGAAGCCATCTATCGGGTGATCAAACCTTATGCCAGCCCGGTGCTGCTGCAGTATAACCTCGATGAGGCAGAAGCGGCCTCAGTTCAGCTGGCGGCACTGGTATTACGCAGCCTGGCGCCCTGAACTGTGACCATTGACTAAATCGGTCACTTGATCAAAGATAGCGATGACTTTGATCGGCCGATCAGGTCATTGCTGTCGTTACGCTCACCGGTTTTCTTCCCGTTAAGCCTGATGGCCTGCAGGCGACGCTCTGCGCCAGGTGCGCAGGGTTGCCTCATCCACGCTAAGGTTGAAAGCGTGCATTGATAAAACTCACGCGTCTGTAGCAGATGAATTGCCACAGCACAGACTGACCACAGGAGGAAACACATGAGTCATTCAGCGGCGTCTGAACGCATTGTCATTACCGGTATGGGCATCGTCTCGCCTCTTGGCTGCGGCGTGGAAACGGTCTGGCAACGCTTAACAGCAGGTCAGTCGGGGATTCGTGGCCTGTCCGACGAGATGAGTGCCGGCACCGGCATTTCGGTTGGCGGTAGCGTCCCAACGGTCGATGAAGATCCGCTGGCAGGGTACGATCCTGAAGCCTTTATCCTGCCTAAAGAACGCAAAAAAATGTCCCGCTTTATCGAGTTTGCGCTGCTGGCGGCGGACGAAGCGCTGCAGCAGGCGGGCTGGCATCCTCAGCCGGAAGATGAGGCCGCGCGCGAACGCACCGCCACCATTATCGCCTCAGGCGTAGGCGGCTTTGGCGCTATTGCTGAAGCAGTGCGTACCACTGACGCTCGCGGTCCGCGCCGGCTTTCCCCTTTCACCGCCCCTTCCTTCCTCGCCAATATGGCGGCGGGTCATGTCTCGATCAAACATGGATTTACCGGGCCGCTTGGCGCCCCCGTCACCGCCTGTGCAGCAGGCGTGCAGGCGATCGGTGATGCCGCCCGACTGATCAGAAGTGGCGAAGCGGATATTGCTATCTGTGGTGGCACGGAGGCAGCGCTGGATCGGGTGACGCTGGGCTGCTTTGCGGCCGCACGTGCGCTGTCGGTGGGCTTTGCCGATGATCCGCATCACGCCTCGCGGCCGTTTGATCGCGACCGCAACGGTTTCGTGATGGCTGAAGGCGCGGGCCTGCTGGTGATTGAGTCGCTGGCGCATGCCGAAGCGCGCGGTGCTACCCCACTGGCAGAACTGGTTGGCTACGGAACCAGCGCCGATGCTTACCACCTGACCGCCAGCCCGGAAAATGGCAGCGGTGCCGCGCGGGCGATGAAACTGGCCCTGCGCCAGGCCGGGATTGGGCCGGAAGCGGTGCAGCACATCAACGCCCATGCCACCTCGACTCAGGTCGGCGATCGCGGTGAACTCGCGGCAATTCGCTCGGTATTTGGCGACGATTCATCGGTAGCCATTACCTCGACCAAATCAGCAACCGGGCATCTGCTGGGCGCGGCGGGCGGGTTAGAGGCAATATTTACCCTGCTTGCGCTGCGTCATCAATGCGTTCCACCGACCCTCAACCTGCATCATCCCGATGAAGCGGCGGGCAACCTCGATCTGGTGGCGCTGAACGCCCGCCCGATGGAGTTGACCTATGCGATGTCGAACGGCTTTGGATTTGGCGGGGTAAATGCCAGCATCCTGCTGCGTAAGTGGTAACCACGTCTGACTGAGTCGGGTCCCGCTGCCGTGCGGTTGTCTGTTGCACGGCAGCGGGTCCTCTTACCACGCTTAACGGTTTCGGGACCCGCCTCACCGCTTACGCGCCCGACAGATCGGGTGCTGAAACCCCGGTCGCCTGCCGATCTCTGCCTGACGATGCAGACCCCGGTGGGCCTGCACGATTATCTTTATACTTCTGTACCTTTCCTGACAATATCGCCCGCCCGTCGCCGCTTACGGTTAAATTTCAGCGCTACAATTAGATCGACCACAATAACCTCAGGGAAAGCGAATGAATATTGCAGCCTTCGATATTGGCGGGACCTCATTAAAAATGGGCGTAATCGATCGTCAGGGAAATATTCTGGCGAGCGACAGTAACGATATCTCCCATAATGACCGGGATAAGATTCTGGAGCAGATTATCGCCTGGCTAAAGAAGAACCCGTCCTGCAGCGGCATTGCGGTCAGCACGCCGGGTTATATCGATCCGGATAACGGCTATATTGCGATGGGCGGGACGGTGCGTGACTTTGATCGGTTTCATCTGAGCCAGTGGCTGACCGAAAAAACCAGCCTGCCCGCTACGGTTGAAAACGATGCGCACTGTGCATTGCTGGCAGAGCGCTGGCTGGGAAAAGCGAAAAAGCTGAATGATTTTCTGATGTTAACCATTGGCACCGGACTCGGTGGCGCAGCGTTCTGTAACGGCGCACTGATCCGCGGGGGACGCAATCGGGCCGGAGAATTTGGCTGTCTGCTGACCTCGCGTCCGACCGACAGCAATATCGAGCCGCATACCATGGCCCAGAGTTGCACCATGACCGCGCTGCGCGAAAATTACGCTCAGCTCAGCGGCCAGCCCGCCGATGATATCAGCGGTAAAGATGTGTTCGATGCTTTTGAGCAAGGTGATGAGTTAGCACAAAAAGTGGTTAATACCTTTTACCAGCATCTTGCCGCCGGTTTATATAACCTGTTCAGCGTGTTTGACCCGCAGACCATTTTCATCGGCGGCGGTATAACCGAACGCGAATCCTTTCTGCAGGAGCTTTCACAGCAGCTGGAAAAATATCAAATCGATATCCGCATTGATACTGCCACCTACGGCAACGACTCCGGCATGCTGGGCGCAGCCTATCACTTTTTGCAAAGCCAGCAGAGTGAGCTCTCTTAGCGCTGCCGCCAGTCCGGAATGATTAAATCGCCGCGTAACACCGAACTACCCAGCATCTGTTGGGTAGTGGCGGTTAACCAGCCGACAATGCGTGATGCCAGCAGATCGAGTGAATATTCAATAGCCGGAATGGTCGGTAACCCGGGTAAATTAACCGATCCCGCCAGGCTGAATACCATCACGTCCTTCGGCACCGCTTTATTAAACGCCTGCAGCTGCGCCATGGCGTTTTGCGCTTCCTGCTCGTTAGCCACCAGCAGCGCATTAAAACTCCGGCTGCTGGCATTATTCAGCAGCATCTGAATTGCCACCGACGAGGAGACCGCTTCGGTGATCACCAGATTGCGGTTAAAGGGCAGAAGATTGTTTTCCAGCGCCAGCTTGTAGCCCAGTAATAGCTGCCCTGCGGTGCCCCCGTTCTCAGGCTGAATTAAGGCGATCTGCCGGCGGCCCTGATTGATCAGGAAATTGCAGGCCGTCTCAGCGGCAAACGCGTGGTCGAACTGAATACTGTTCGGCCCTTCGGCTTCGGCACAGTCAACCAGAATGACATGTTCATCATCGATGTTAAGAGGAAAGCGCGCGCCGATGATCAGCACATCATCGCACAGGCCACAACTCAGCTCGTCCAGCGCGGTCAGAACCTCACTTTTGCTGCGGGCAAAGCGCAACAGCAGATGTTTCTGATGCTGGCGCAGCTGCTTTTCCAGCGCAAAAAGCCAGGCGGTGATCTGGTTTACGTTTTCCTGGGCACAGATAACGCCGATGCAGTGGGTAGTCTGGCTGAATAACGATTGAGCTATTACGTTAGGCCGGTAATTCAATTCCTCGACTGCCTTCAGTACCGCCAGCCGGCTGGCTTCTTTCACGCCGCGTGAACCGCTCAACACCCGGGAAACTGTGGCTTTCGATACCCCAGCTAACCGTGATACATCGTTGATAGTAGACATGTTATTCCCCTGAAAACGGCGCTATGCCAAAAAAAGCCAACCTGTGCTTACTGCCCATTTGTTCGCCGGGCAAAGTATAGCCATTTCAGCATTCTATGGAAACCGATTTTCCAAATGCCCGAAAAGGCTGCGCTATTACAGCCATTTTTGTGACCGGAATCCAATAAAAAAACCCCGCATCATCGGCTTATTGACCGACATCACACTTCTGAGCACCGCCAATGGAAACCGGTTTCCATATGATATCCAATCAGCCTCACTTTGGTGTCAAAGGTGAGGAACAGTAACCATGTACAGAATCATGTTGTGTTGTTCAGCAGGAATGTCTACCAGCATGCTGGTGCGGAAAATGGAAGAAGCGGCCGCGCAACGGGCGCTTGAAGTTGAAATTAAAGCGTTTGGCGTGGCGGAGTTTGATGAGCAGTTTTCCCGCTATCAGGTGGTGTTACTCGGGCCGCAGGTGAAATACATGCTGAAAAGCCTGGCCGACAAAGCGGCAGGCCAGAATGTGCCGGTACAGCCGATCGATATGATGGATTACGGCATGCAACGGGGTGACAAGGTACTGGACTTTGCGCTGTCGCTGATTACGGCTGCCAATGAAAAGGCGGCCCTATGAGCTCACTTTATCAATCGATGATTGCGGTGATCGAGCAATCGATTACGCCGCTGGCCGGCCGGCTGGGCCAGCAAAAATATGTCATCGCCATTCGTGACGGCTTTACCGCCGCGCTGCCGTTTATGATCATCGGCTCCTTTATGCTGGTGTTTATTTTTCCCCCATTCTCAGCCACCAGCACCAACAGTGTGGCCCGGGCCTGGCTCGATTTTTCCGCCACCTACCGTGACCAGCTGATGCTGCCGTTTAACCTCAGCATGGGGGTGATGACCTTCTTTATTTCGGTAGGCATCGGCGCCAGCCTGGGACGACAGTTCTCGCTGGATCCGGTGATGTCCGGCCTGCTGGCCTTTATGGCCTTTTTACTGGTGGCAGCACCTTACTCCAATCACACCATCTCTACCGAATATCTTTCCGGTCAGGGGATTTTTACCGCGTTGCTGACCGCCATTTATGCCACCCGCGTTTACGCCTGGCTGAAACACAACAATATCACTATCCGCCTGCCGAAAGAGGTTCCGACCGGGGTGGCGCGATCGTTTGAAATTTTGATCCCGGTGGTGGTGATTATCGGCACCCTGCATCCGCTCAATCTGTTGATTGAGGCAAAAACCGGGATGATCATTCCGCAGGCCATCATGCATCTGCTGGCACCGCTGGTCTCCGCCTCTGATTCATTGCCAGCGATTCTGCTGTCGGTGCTGCTGTGTCAGATCTTCTGGTTCGCCGGTATTCACGGTGCGCTGATTGTGACCGGCATTATGAACCCGTTCTGGATGGCTAACCTCTCCGCTAACCAGGCGGCACTGGCGGCGGGCACGGTATTGCCGCACATCTATCTGCAAGGCTTCTGGGATCACTACCTGTTGATTGGCGGTGTCGGTTCTACCCTGCCGCTGGCTTTTCTGCTGCTGCGCAGCCGCGCCACCCATCTGCGCACCATCGGCAGAATGGGTATCGTGCCGAGCTTCTTTAATATCAACGAACCGATCCTGTTTGGCGCGCCAATCATCATGAATCCGCTGATGTTTATTCCCTTTGTCTGCGTACCCATGCTGAACGCCGTGCTGGCCTACACCGCCACCCGACTCGGCTGGCTGGCACAGGTGGTTTCGCTGACGCCGTGGACCACCCCCGCACCGATTGGCGCATCCTGGGCAGCCAACTGGGCCATCAGTCCGGTGGTGATGTGCCTGGTCTGTATGGTGCTTTCCGCCCTGTGCTACCTGCCGTTCCTGCGCGCCTACGAACGATCGCTGATGAAAACCGAACTGGAAAAGGCGCAGTCGCAAGCCCCCCTGGCTGAAAGCGCCAGTACTCACTAATCCCGCAGGAGAGAGGCACCATGCACTACACGTTTCCCGATAATTTCTGGTGGGGCAGCGCCAGTTCCGCCCTGCAAACTGAAGGCGATAGCTTAACCGGCGGCAAAAGCGCCACCATCTGGGATCACTGGTATACGCAACAGCCATCGCGTTTCCATCAGCAGATTGGCCCGGCTGACACCTCGACCTTTTATCAGCACTGGCGTGAAGATATCGCCTTGCTGAAGCAGCTGAATCACAACAGTTTTCGCACCTCAATCAGCTGGTCGCGACTGATCCCGGAAGGCAATGGCGACGTCAATCCGCAGGCGGTGGCGTTCTATAACAATGTGATTGACGAACTGCTGGCACAGGGCGTCACGCCGTTCATCACCCTGTTTCATTTTGATATGCCGATGGCGATGCAGCAGCTGGGCGGATGGGAGAATCGTCAGGTCGTTGCAGCGTTCAGTCGCTACGCCCGCCTCTGTTTTGAGCTGTTCGGCGATCGGGTGCAGCACTGGTTTACCTTTAATGAGCCGATTGTGCCGGTTGAGGGCGGATACCTGTATGACTTCCATTATCCCAACGTAGTCGATTTCCGCCGGGCGGCAACGGTGGCTTATCACACCGTACTGGCCCATGCTTCGGCGGTCCGCGCCTTCCGGGACGGCCGGTTTGCCGGTGAAATCGGCATTGTGCTTAATCTGACGCCCTCTTATCCACGTTCGCAGAACCCGGCCGATCTGACTGCGGCGCATCACGCCGATCTGCTGTTTAACCGCAGCTTTCTCGACCCGGTGTTGCGCGGCGAATTTCCGGCGGATCTGGTGGCGCTGCTCAGGCAGTATGACCAGCTACCGCCAACCCAGCCGGAGGATCAGGCGCTGATCGCTGACGGCGTCATCGACCTGCTCGGGGTCAATTATTATCAGCCCCGTCGGGTAAAATGCCGCGACAGCGCAATCAATCCCGCTGCGCCGTTTATGCCGGAATGGTTCTTTGACAGCTATGAGATGCCAGGGCGGAAAATGAACCCTTACCGCGGCTGGGAAATCTATGAGCCCGGCATCTATGACATTCTCACCAACCTGCGGCTGAATTACGGTAATCCACGCTGCTTTATCTCAGAAAACGGCATGGGCGTAGAGAATGAACAGCGTTTTGTTGAGGACGGACAGATCAACGATCAATACCGCATCGACTTTGTCGCCGAACACCTTAAATGGGTTCACCGGGCGATTGCCGAAGGCAGCCAGTGTCTCGGTTATCACATGTGGACCTTTATCGATAACTGGTCATGGTGTAACGGCTATAAGAACCGTTATGGCTTTGTTCAGCTGGATATCACCACTCAGCAGCGCACGGTGAAAAAAAGCGGTGAATGGTTTGCGGCGACCTCGGCCCGTAACGGTTTTAACCACCCGGAGAATTTATCATGATCGATCAGGAAGAGGCGGTAATGGAGATTATTGTTAATGCCGGCCAGTCGCGCAGTCTCTGCTTTGAAGCATTGCAGGCGGCGCGTCAGGGGAAGATCGAGCAGGCGCGGGAACTGTTGCAGCAGGCCGATACCTTCACCCGCCAGGCGCATAAAATGCAAACCCGGCTGATTGAACAGGATGCCGGTGAAGGCCGCCAGCCGATGACCTTAATTATGGTCCACGCCCAGGATCACTTAATGACGTCGATGCTGGCGCGCGAACTGTCTGAAGAGATTATTCATCTGTATCAGCGGCAACCGCGCGCCTGATAGCGGGCAGCCCGATGTGCTGCCGGGTAAACACCGTTATAAACTGGCGGCGTGGCGCAGCCCCTCTGCGCACGCCGCCCGTCACCGCAGGCTTCGCCGTCTGTTCATCGGGCATTATGCCCGCGGCGCATCAAACAGGCTGATCGCCAGTCCGAGCAGCCCAAACACCAGCAGATACAACAGCAGCAGTGCGGCAAGCAGCGTTCGATGGCTGCGCATCTCATCCTCCCCGCCATGTCGTCATCAGAAGGTGTAACTCAGTGCAAGGGTGGCGGAGACCCCGTTGCGCCGTGCAACGATCGGGCTATCCGAGGCGTGTTTATCCAGCCAGGTGTAATCACCGATCACGCTGGCGGCCCACGCCGGCGTGAACTGATGGCTCCAGGTCAGGCTAGTGTCAGTGCCGTAAAATCCACCGGCCGCGTTATAGCGTGCAAAACCGCTGCGCGCACTTTGCTGGCTGTTAACGCCATAAAAGGTATTGAGGTAACGCCCATCGCCGAACAGGCCTGCTGCCTGCAGGGCGACCGTGTCGCTGTCGGTCTGCCAGGGAATAAGGGTGACAGAGGGGCGATACTGCACGCCCTGACTGTCGCTCAATGGCAGGGTCGCCTTGCCTTCTACCGTCAGCCAGGATGTGATCGACCAGCCCACCGCCAGGGACGTATTAACCGTGGCGTCAATCTTGCCCATGCCTTTGAGTCGATCATCGCCGTCACGCCACGAAGAGTGGCTATCAGCCCGCCCCAGCCCGTAACCCAGCGTATGTTCAAGATAGAGACCGTTATCCGCCTGCAGGTCATAACCGACACCCTTTTGCGTATCGAGAAAGAAGGCGCCGTCACGCGCCTGAATCAGCGGCATTAACTGCCAGTGGCGTTTATCCGCCCCGCTGTAGCGCGGCGCATTGATACCCGCGATGCCCAGCGTCAGGCTGGGCGCGGGCGTTGTACCCTGATCGGCCATGGCTGCCGCTGCGCTTATGCTCAGCGAAAAACAGACCATGTGAAGCTTTATTTTTCCGGTTATCATCACCTTTCCTCATCATCACATCACGTTGCGGAACTGAGGGGGTCAGTGCCGCGTTTCTGGCCGGAGTATGCGAGGCACGTATCAATGAACGGCCAGGGATTTATGAAGAAACAGTCAAGGTGGTGCGAAAATGCAGTCAAAACGTGTACTGATTATTGAAGATGATGCGGATGCGGCCGGCGTGCTTGAGGCCTATCTGAAACGTGAAAATTATGACGTTACGATTGCCGGAGATGGCCTGAGCGGTCTGGATGCGGCCCGACGCTGGCAGCCCGATCTGATCCTGCTGGATATCATGCTGCCCGGCATGAACGGCACCGAAGTGCTGGCGGCGCTGCGGCGGCGCGACGACACGCCGGTGATTATGGTCACCGCGATGGGCGATGCACCGGACCGCATCGGTGCGCTGCGCTATGGCGCGGACGACTACGTCGTTAAGCCCTACAACCCAGGCGAAGTGGTGGCACGGGTTCAGGCGGTATTACGCCGCAGTCAGAACCCAACACCGCAGCCGGAAACCTTACGCTGGGCCGGGTTAGAGGTCGATCCGCTGGCGCTGATCGCCGTGGTAAAGCATGACGGTGCCGAACCCCGCCGCCTCGATCTGACCCCAACCGAGTTTTCTCTGCTGGTAACAATGATGCGTGCGCCAACCCGCCCGTTTACCCGCCTGTTCCTGCTGGAGCACTGCCTGCCGGAAAGCGATGCGCTGGAGCGGGTGGTGGATACCCACGTCTATAACCTGCGGCGCAAGCTGGAAGTGGCGGGTATTACCGACGTGTTACCGGCGGTACGCAGCGTGGGCTACCGGTTCAGACAACCATGAAAAACACTTCTCATCCTTCACTCTGGCGCTGGATCTGCCTGCGGGTGCTGTTTCTGGCGATAGGCAGCGTTGTGCTGATCGCCATCTGCATGTGGCTGCGATTCGCTGTACAGGCATTCTGGGTTTATTACCGTATGCCGCCCGCGGTGCTGGAGGAGTTCACCCAGCTGCGGCAACATCCCGCCAGCGATCCGGCCCGCTTCCATCAAATTATCGATCAGTGGTGGGGCATCAACTTTTCTGATCCGTCGCTGGCTTCGTCAGACTGGCTTACGGTGATCGTGCTGGTGGTGGTGGCGATCCCGTTTATGGTGCTGATGGCGCTGCGTTTCGCCCGTCCGCTGTCTGCGCAGTTCAGCCAGCTGGCAACGGCGGCGCGTGCAGTCTCAAAAGGGGAATTTGGTCGATCGGCAGCGCTGGTGAAAGAGGCACCGCAGGAGCTGGTGCGCTTCACCGAAGACTTCAACCAGATGACGCAACAGCTGGCGCGCTACGAGCGCGAACTGCGTGCCTCGCACGTTGCGATGGCGCACGAACTGCGATCGCCGCTGACGGCCGCTATCGGCCGGTTACAGGGGATTCTCGACGGCGTGTTCCAGCCTGAGCCGCAGCAGCTGGCGATGATTATGAAACAGCTGACGCAGCTCAGTCGTCTGACCGATGAGCTGCATCTGTTGTCACTGGCGGATGCCGGCCAGCTGACCCTGAACCGCGATCGCTTTAATCTCAGTGAACTGCTGCGGGAGCGGACCGGCTGGCTGATGCCACAGGCGCGGGAAGCGGGTGTCGCCATCAGCGTGACGCCGGCGCAGGATCTTTACCTGACTGCCGATCCGTTTCGTCTGGGTCAGGTAGTGACCATCATCTGCGAAAACGCCCTGCGCTACGGCGCGGAGGGCGGACGGCTGGAGATCCACGCCAGCCAGAGCGATCGCGCCACGGTTCTGACCTTCCGCGATTACGGCCAGGCAGTGGATCTTAATTTCCTGCCGACGCTGTTTGATCGCTTTACCCGGGCAGATTCGTCACGTGCCCGCCACTCCGGCGGCAGCGGCCTCGGCTTATCGATCGCCAAAGCGATAGTCGACGCGCACGGCGGAACCCTCCACGCCAGCCTGCCCGCCGGAGGCGGTCTGTTAATCGGTATGACCCTGCCGGTGAGCTGAATCGGCGCAACTTGACCGTTTCTTGACGGATCATCGAAGGATTCTGGACACAAGCCGGGTTCAATGAGCACAACTCATTACAGGAACCCGGTTATGACAGACTTACTTCCGGATGCTGCCCGACAGCTGTGGCGTCATCTGCTCAATGTTCACATCTTTGCCCCGATAGTGTTGGTGTTGCTGGGCGTACTGATCATCACCGGCTGCCGTGATGATAATTCCGCCCCGCCCGCTGCCCCGCTGCGGCCGGTTAACACCGTGGTTGCGCCGCCCTTCAGCAATGATGCCTCTGCCTCCCTGACCGGTGAGATCCATGCCCATCAGGAGGTGGCGCTGGCCTTCCGGCTCGACGGCCGCGTTATCCGCCGGACGGTCGAATTGGGTGACAGCGTCACAGCCGGTCAGCCGCTGGCCATGCTTGAGGACAACCCGGCGCAAAACCAGTTGAGCAGCGCCCGGGCCGATCTGGACAGCGCCCGCGCCGCCGAACGTGTTGCCGCCCTCAATCTGCACCGGATGCGGTTGCTGATGCCAGGCGGTGCTATCGCCCGCAGCCAGCTGGACAGCGCGCAGGCGGACTTTCAGAGCGCCCAATCCCGTCGCCTCAGCAGTGAAGCAGCGCTGAAAAATGCCGGAGATCAGCTCAGCTGGACCCAGCTCAGGGCACCTGCCGCTGGCCGGATCACGGCCGTCAACGTTCAGCCAGGTCAGGTCGTCAGCGCCGGGCAAAGCGTGATGACGCTGGCGGCGGGCGACGCCCGCGATGCGGTGTTTGATCTGTCAGAGCCGGGTCTGCTGCGGCCTGACGACGCCACGCCGCTGAAGGTGACGCTGCTTGCCGACCCGCAGGTGCAGGTCAGCGGCCGGGTGCGTGACATCAGTCCGCAGGCCGATCCGCAGACCCGGACCTGGCGACTGCGGCTCAACCTGACTGACCCACCGCCCGCGATGGCGCTGGGTGCCACGGTGATGGTCAGCCTGCCCGATGGTCAGCCGCCGGTGATCGCCTTACCCGCCAGCGCCCTGACCCGCGCCGGTGAAAAGCCGGCGCTGCTGGTGGTGGATCGCCCGACCCGGCGGTTGCAGCTGCGTCCGGTGGTACTGGCCCGCTTCACGGCGGATCAGATTTTCATCAGCGGCGGGATCGCGCCGGGTGAGCAGGTAGTGACCGCCGGCGTCAGTACGCTGCAGCCGGGCGAACAGGTCGCGTTACAGCAGGAGCAGCCATGAAAGCGCACGCCTCTTCATCCGGCTTTAACCTGTCAGGCTGGGCGCTGGCACATCAGCAACTGGTGATCTTTTTCATGCTGCTGGTGATGGCGACAGGCGTTCTGAGTTATGAGCACCTGTCGCGTAACGAAGATCCGGCATTTACCATCAAAACGGCGGTGATCTCCGCCCAATGGCCGGGCGCGGACGTGGACACTACCGTGCAGCTGGTCACCGACGTGCTGGAAAAAAAGGTGCAGGAGATCCCGTCACTGGACGCGGTTGAGAGCGAAACCCGGGCCGGGCAGACGGTGATTTATGTCAATCTGCGCGATGACACCTCACCTTCCGCGGTAGCAGGCATCTGGTATCAACTGCGTAAAAAAATGCAGGATATCGCGCCTTCGCTGCCGCAGGGCGTGCAGGGTCCTGCCGTCAACGATGAATTTGATGACACCTTCGGCACCATTTATGGTTTTACCGCCGAAGGCTTCACCTCGCGGGAGCTGCGCGATCGGGTCGATAATCTGCGGCGCAGTCTGGCCGATCTGCCGGACATCGGCAAAACCCGCTTACTCGGAGTACAGGAGCAGCAGGTGGTGATTGCCTTTTCTCCGCGCCGGCTGGATGGGATGGGGCTGGATTTACAACAGGTCAGCGATGCGCTCAGGTCGCAAAATGACGTAGTGCCTGCCGGCAGCCTGCGTACCGATCGCGAAAACATCGCGCTGCGGGTGAGCGGGACTCTGACCTCGGTCGCCAGCCTGCAGGCGGTGACGCTGCATATCGGCCAGCGTTTTATTCCGCTGACCGATCTGGCGACCATCAGCCTGCAATCCGCCGAGCCGCCAGCGCCAGAATTTCGGGTTAACGGCGTACCGGCCATCGGACTGGCTATTTCCATGGCCGCGACCGGCAATATGCTCGACTTTGGCCAGCAGCTGGATCGGCGGATGACCCGATTAGCCAGTCAGCTACCGCACGGCATTACCCTGACCCGGGTGGCCGATCAGTCTGCGGTGGTCAAAACGGCGGTCAGCGGCTTTGTCCGGGTGCTGGGTGAGGCGATTGTGATTGTGCTGGCCGTCTCGTTTGTGTCACTGGGGCTGCGGGCCGGTCTGGTGGTGGCCGCAGCGATCCCGCTGGTGCTGGCGATGACTTTCACCGGCATGCTGCTGGCAGGGATCGGGCTGCAACGCATTTCGCTCGGTGCGCTGATCATCGCGCTGGGACTGCTGGTGGATGACGCCATGATTACCGTGGAAGCGATGGTCGCGCGGCTGGAGGCGGGCGACAGCAAATGGCAGGCCGCCACCTATGCATTTAAAACCACCGCCTTCCCGATGCTGACCGGTACGCTGGTGATGATAGCCGGCTTCATTCCGGTCGGATTCGCCGCCTCCAGCGCGGGCGAATATTGCTACTCGCTGTTTGTGGTGATCGCCCTGGCCCTGCTCTGCTCGTGGGTGGTCGCCATTCTGTTTTCACCGCTGACCGGTAGCTGGCTGCTGTCAGTGGGCAGCATCAAGGCACACCGGCCGCCGGGTATCCTGATGCGTGCCTACCACCGGCTGCTGTCGGCGATCCTGCAGCGACGGTTCATTACCCTCGGCGCAGCGCTGGCGGTATTAGCCGTCAGCCTTTACGCCATCACGTTTATGCAGGGTGAATTTTTCCCCTCCTCCGATCGCCCCGAACTGCTGGTCAGCCTGACGCTACCCGCCAATGCCGCCCAGGCCGAAACCGCGCGCCGCACTGAACGGCTGGAACAGAGCCTCCATAACGACCCTGACGTCGCCAATTTTACCAGCTACATCGGATCCGGTGCGGTGCGCTTTTATCTGCCGATGGATGTGCTGCTGGATAATGAAAATACCGCCCAGCTGGTGGTGGTGGCGAAAGATCTGGCGGCACGCGATCGGCTGCGCAGGCGGCTCGAAAGACGACTGGCAAACAGCTTCGGCGACATCACCACCCGGGTCTCGCCGCTCGAACTTGGTCCGCCGGTCGGCTGGCCGCTCAAATATCGCATTACCGGTACGGATAATGCCCGGGTGCGTCAGGCTGCTGATCAGCTGGCGGCCGTGATTGCCCGCTCGCCGCTCACCCGTGAGGTCAATCTCACCGCCGGCGAACCGGAACGGGCGATCACCCTGGCGGTCAATCAGACCGCGGCCCGCGCGGTCGGGGTCTCATCCGACAGCATTGCCCGCACGCTGAATACCGTGATGTCCGGCAGCGTGGTCACCACGCTGCGCGACCGCAACCGGTTAATCGATGTAGTGCTGCGCGGCAATGATGCCGATCGGCAGGATACGGCGGTGCTGGCCGGTCTGATGCTCACCACCGCCAGCGGGCAGAAAATCCCGCTGAGTCAGGTGGCAACTCTGCAGTGGGGCGTCGACGATCCGGTGATCTGGCGACGTCAGCGGCTGGCTTACATTACCGTGCAGACCGATATCGCTCCGGGCCAGCGCGCTGAAACGGTGTCAGCGCAGCTCGCACCGCAGGTCGACGCGCTGCGTGCCACCCTGCCCGCCGGATACGGTATTGAGGAAGGTGGCGTGGTGGCGGAATCGGACAAAGGTAACGGTTCGGTGTTCGCGCTGCTGCCGGTGACGATCTGCGCCATGCTGGTGCTGCTGATGATCCAGCTTCAGCGCTTTTCCAGCATGCTGCTGGCACTCTGCATGGCACCGTTTGGCCTGCCGGGCATCGTGTTAGCCATGTTGCCGGCGGCTACCCCGCTGGGGTTTGTGGCCCTGTTGGGGATTATCGCGCTGGCCGGTATTATCATCCGCAATGCGGTGATCATGATCAGTGAAGTGGACGCCAATACCCGCGCCGGACTGGCGGCTGATGAGGCGATCCGGCAGGCGGCACACCATCGCGTCCGGCCAATTCTGCTGACCGCCTGTGCCGCGATCCTTGGCATGATCCCCATTTCGCATCAGGTTTTCTGGGGACCGATGGCGTTCGCGATTATTGGCGGACTGGTAAGCGGCACGCTGGTCACGCTGACGGTGCTGCCCGCCGCGCTGAGCCTGTTAATGAACAGAAAACCGGGCTGATTCAGGCAGAAACGCCGATCCCGCCACGCGACGGCGGGATCGGCCAGCAGGATTACTTCATCACTTCAACCAGAATCAGCGGGCACTTCCGGACCTTACAGGCCTGGCTGTAGGCCAGTGAGCAGACTGAACAGAGATCGCGGATGTCTGATTGATACTCATACTCCATAAAATAGCGGAACCTGCCGCTGGCGGACGCTGTTCTCCAGAATCGCTGCGGCTCCAGAATCTCATCCAGTTGCCTGAATGTCAGGGCTGACGGGTTGTGAAACCCGACTCTTACGCGGTATGTAGTCATGGCTCGATTATTCGCAACCCGGACCCGCGTAGCCAGTCGGTTATTGTGTTCAGTTCAATAGCCTGCGCTTATCAACGCCGCTTCGCCTCAGACCGGTGGTTTTTCCGCCAGCATCGACAGCAAATGCAGCACCGCTTTTGACGGATGGTAGCGCCGCCAGGCGAATGCCACGTCGGTGAATAAGGTGTTATTTTCGATTTCGCAGAAGCAGATTTGGGGATTATCGACGCAGCGCATCGACTCCGGCACCAGCGCGATGCCGCATCCGGCACCGACCATTCCCAGTGAAGAGGTTATCTGCGGTGCCTGCTGAAAAGCCTGGCGCGAAAAGCCGGCCCGCAGGCAGGCGCTGACGATCAGTTCATACAGGCTGGGTGCCACCTCGCGCGGGAAGATCACCAGCGTTTCTTGCGCCAGTGCCGACAGCGCCACCGCCGGAGCCTGACTGAGTGGGTGCTGGCGCGGCAGCGCGATCAGCATTTTCTCGGTGGAAATCACCCGCAGGTTAAACGCCTTGCTGCTCTCGCACGGCAGGCGGATAAACGCCGCATCCAGCAAGCCTTCCTGTAAATCCTGCATCAGCAGCGCCATGTTCTCTTCACGCGTCAGCAGCTCCATTGCCGGATAGCGCGCGGTGAACTGACGGATCAGCGCAAATATGCGGGGATTAAACGCCACCGAACTGGCAAACCCCAGCGACATCTGTCCACTGATCCCCCGGGCAATGCCTCGCGCATTTTCCAGCGCATGATCGGCCAGCTGGACAATCTGCTGTGCCTCTTCGAGGAAAGCCTCACCCGCTTCGGTAAGCTCAACGCCGCGCGTCAGCCGCTTCAGCAGCGGCGTCCCGATCTCCTGCTCCAGCCG
>Ga0308167_1000386_pt1 | contig 83023 bp, 69 predicted proteins | sample PhyCR1_2_FD_202138 | JGI IMG/M metagenome (GOLD analysis project Ga0308167, IMG submission 202138) | Phyllosphere microbial communities from UC Gill Tract Community Farm, Albany, California, United States - DLSLRC.R1 | ecosystem: Host-associated > Plants > Phyllosphere > Unclassified | place... | reverse complement strand
GATGGTGCCCGAACCCGGAATCGAACCAGGGACACGGGGATTTTCAATCCCCTGCTCTACCGACTGAGCTATTCGGGCAACGGGGCGCATTAAACCAAAGCGGCCCGACAGCGTCAAACGCTTTTCAACAAAATGAAATCGACTGACGGCTTTTCCATCAAACCCGCCATCCCGCCCCGCCGCTGCCGGTAAAAATCGTGCTATTGGCTGCCGGAATTTCAACCAGAATGGCCGCAGAGGCTGAATTGTGGCGCTATCAGGCCGATAAATGTGACGAGACCAACACTAATAATAAGGATCACCATGTTTTACACCATTACATCAGGCATTGCTTCCCGCCTCAGTTGGCAGAGGCGTACACACTCCGCAGCAACCCTCACCTCCCTTAACGACTCGATCGCCATGATTGAGTTCACGCCCGAAGGCACCGTTCTCGGCGCCAATGCCCTGTTTCTCGACCGGATGGGCTACACGCTGGCCGAAATTGATGGCCAGCATCACAGCCTGTTCTGTACGCCGGATCAGCTGCAATCCAGAGACTACAACGACTTCTGGTTGCGACTGAACCGGGGCGAAAGTTTCAGCGACAAGTTTCTCCGCGTCGCGAAAAACAGCCGACCGGTGTGGCTCGAAGCCAACTATGTGCCGGTGCAGGATCGTCACGGACGGGTATTTAAAATCGTTAAGCTGGCGACTGACATCACCGGCCACATCAACGATGCGCAGGAACAGCGCGCGATGACCAATGCGATTGAGCGTTCAATGGCGGTGATCGCTTTTAACCTGAAAGGTGAGGTGCTTAAAGCCAACAACAATTTCCTTAAGACCATGGGATACCGTCGTGAGGAGATTGAGGGTGCGCACCACAGCCAGTTCTGTTCAGAAGCGATGCGTAACAGCCGCGAATACAGTGAACTCTGGCAGCAGTTGAATCGCGGTGAATTTATCTCGGGTCAGTTTCCCCGGGTGAATAAACAGGGCCGTACCGTCTGGCTACGCGCCACTTACAATCCGGTTTTCGACGAGCAGGGCAAACTGTATAAAGTGGTGAAGTTTGCCACTGACGTCACCGCCCAGGTCGAGAAGAATCAGCAGGAGCGCGAGGCGGCACAGCGGGCTTATCACACCGCGCTGCAAACCAACGAAAGCACCCGCGTCGGCGCAGAGGTAATCGCCAATAGCGTACAGACCATGCATGCGCTGGCGGGCGAACTACAGGGAATTTCCGGAGATATCTCCGGCCTGAGCGAATCGTCGGACCGAATCGGCTTTATAGTAGAAAGCATCCGCCGCATTGCCGATCAGACCAATCTGCTGGCGCTGAATGCGGCGATTGAAGCGGCGCGAGCAGGTACTCATGGGCGCAGTTTTGCCGTAGTCGCCAATGAAGTCAGAACGCTGGCGGCTAACATCAACCGCGCCACCGCAGAGATTGAGAACCGGGTGCAGCAAAACCACTCGCTGGCGAATAAGGCGCTGAAGGGGATTGAATCGAACCTGAAGCGTGCCGATCAGGGCGTGCAGCTGGCGCAGGAAGCGGGCGGCGTTATTGCGGAAATTCGTGAAGGCGCAACGGATGTGGTGCGCGCTATCAGCCACGTCACGGAGACGCTGAAATCTTAACATCAAAGGGGCCGCGGCCCCTTTTTTTACCCCTGCACCGCTACTTCTTCTCTGCCGCCACCGGCGCTTCTGGTGCTTCCGGCACGGGCGGGATAAAGATGTGATCCAGAATGGCACGCATCACCGGCGCTGCCGTTACCCCTTCCCCGCCGCCATTTTCCAGAATCAGCGTCACCGCCACTTTTGGCGCGTTAAACGGCGCAAACGCGGTATAGAAGATATGATCGCGCAGCCGTACCGGGATCATTTTGGCGTTATAAGTCTGGTTCTGTCGCAGACCAAACACCTGCGAGGTGCCACTTTTCGCTGCGATACCATAAGGTGCAGTATGAAAATATTTATAACCGGTGCCGTTAGGTGCATTGGCCATACCAAACATCGCGTGGCGCACCAGTGACCAGTACGGCGAATGCGGATCGCCAATCTGCGCCGCCGGCTGTTTTGGTTGATAGTTCTCAACCAGATTGCCGCGCTGCGCTTTCTGCAGCAGGTGCGGCGCAATCACCCGGCCGTTATTGATCAGCGCCACCATCGCTTTTTCCATCTGAATCGGCGTTGCAATCCAGTAACCCTGACCGATGCCGACTGAAATGGTGTCGCCCTGATACCAGGCTTTTTTGTGCACCTTCTGCTTCCACTCGCGACTCGGCAGTAAGCCGTTGTACTCTTCATTCAGGTCAATGCCGGTCGATTTGCCGTAACCAAACTGACTGAGCATGGTGTGAATACGGTCGATGCCCATCATGAACGCCACCTGATAGAAGAAGGTATCCGCAGACTCCTCAATCGCCCGCGTGACATCCAGCATGCCGTGACCGGTTTTTTTCCAGTCGCGATAGCGGCGATCGGTGCCCGGCAGCGTCCAGGTGGGCGCGCCAAAGAATTGCGACTGCGGCGTAATGACATGGGTCAGCAGCGCGGACATCGCCATATAGGGCTTCACCGTCGAGGCGGGAGGATAAAGGCCCTGGGTAACGCGATTGATCAGCGGCAGATCCTTATCCTGCAACAGCGATTTGTAGGCCTGATAGCTGATGCCCTTCACAAAAGGATTGGGGTCGTAGCTGGGACTGGAAACCATCGCCAGCACCGAACCGTCACGCGGGTCCTCAATCAGCAGTGCCGCACGCTGGCCCGCCAGCAGGCTTTCGGCGTACTGCTGCAGATGCAGATCCAGCGTCAGGGTGAGGTTTTTCCCGGCTACCGGCGGCACCTCTTTCAGCACCCGCACAATGCGGCCGTGGTTATCCACCTCCACTTCCTGATAGCCCGGCTTACCGTGCAGCAGGGTCTCGTAATAGCCTTCAATCCCCTGTTTCCCGATGTTGTGGTCAGCGGCGTAGTTCTCGGCGATGCCCGCCGCATTTAGCCGTTTGTAGTCGTTATCGTTGATTTTCGACACATAACCGAGCACGTGCGCCAGATCGGCACCGTAGGGATATTCACGATCCTGATAAATTTCGATGCTGGCACCGCTAAAACGAAACTGGTTAACCGCGAAGCGTGCTACCTGCTCCTCGCTCAGCTCCTCTTTCAGCACCACCGGCTTGTAGCGACTGGTCTGTTTTAACGCGTGCTGAAAGGTCTCAATCTCATCGGGTGTCAGGTCAAGGATCGGCGTCAGCGCCCGCAGCGTAGCCTGCATATCGGTGATTTTATACGGCGTCAGGGTGATGGCGTACCAGCTGACGTTGCGTACCAGCGGGATGCCGTTACGGTCATAAATCAGCCCGCGCGTCGGGGCGATGGGGATCATTTTGATGTCGTTCTGGTTGGATCGGGTCTGGTAGTAGCTGTGGTCGCGTACCTGCAGGCGATACAGGTTCACAGCAAGAATAGTGAAGCAGAGACAGACCAGAGCAAAAGCCACCGTCGCGCGACGGGCAAACAGTTTCTCTTCAGCGTCGAAGTTACGAAAATTCATCAGGAAGCATTATCAGGCGGTTATTTATTATTTGTTGTTCCGCAACATGATAAAGCGCGATCGCCGGGGTACCAGCGCGAAGATGCACAAGCCTGGCGAAAAGTGTGTCATTTGATGTGAATGTTACAGCACGGGTAAGGCGGAATAAGATCGGGTCCTCCTCATCAGAAGAGGACCCGGCAGGAACGTCAGGCTGCAGGCAGGTACGTTAACCCGCCAGGTGGATTAATCCCCCAGCAGCACCGACTCCAGCGCAATTTTAATCATGTCGTTGAAGGTGGTCTGACGTTCAGCCGCAGTGGTCTGCTCGTGGGTACGAATGTGGTCTGATACGGTGCAGATGGTCAGCGCTTTAGCACCGAACTCTGCCGCCACGCCGTAGATGCCAGCAGCTTCCATTTCCACGCCGAGGATGCCATATTTTTCCATCACATCGAACATCTGCGGATCCGGGGTATAGAACAGATCGGCGGAGAAGATGTTACCGACGCGGGCTTCAACACCCAGATTTTTGGCTGCATCGACGGCGTTACGCACCATGTCGAAATCAGCAATCGCCGCGAAATCGTGATCTTTGAAACGCATCCGGTTCACTTTGGAATCGGTGCAGGCACCCATACCAATCACGATGTCGCGCAGTTTGACGTCTGCACGGACCGCACCACAGGATCCCACACGAATGATCTTCTTCACACCAAAGTCGGTGATCAGCTCTTTGGTGTAGATCGAGCAGGAAGGAATGCCCATGCCGTGCCCCATTACGGAGACTTTACGGCCTTTGTAGGTGCCGGTGTAGCCCAGCATGCCGCGCACATTGTTCACTTCGACCGGGTTTTCCAGGAAGGTTTCTGCAATGTGTTTCGCACGCAGCGGGTCGCCCGGCATCAGGACGACGTCAGCGAAATCACCCATTTCGGCATTAATATGCGGAGTTGCCATTGTTACTTTATCCTTGTTAAATCGCTGGGTTACAGCATGTTCTTGCCATAGTCCATGTCGGACAGGCCAAAATAGTGTGCAATTGTCTGACCAATATCGGCGAAGGTTTCGCGATAACCGAGTGAACCCGGCTCAACTTTCGGTCCGTAAATCAGAATCGGAATATGCTCACGGGTGTGTTCGGTGCCTTGCCAGGTCGGATCGCAGCCGTGGTCAGCAGTCAGGATCAGAATGTCATCCTCACCGACCAGTTCCATCAGCTCCGGCAGGCGACGGTCAAACAGCTCCAGTCCGCCAGCATAACCGGCTACATCACGGCGATGTCCCCACGTCGAGTCGAAATCGACAAAGTTGGTGAAGACAATCGAGTGATCCGGCGCGATTTTCATCTCCTGAATCGTGGCGTCAAACAGCGCATCCAGACCGGTCGCTTTGACCTTTTTGGTGATGCCCTGCTCAGCGTAGATGTCCGCGATTTTACCCACCGAAATCACCTGACCGCCCTTCTCATCCACCAGCTTTTTCAGCATGGTGGCTGACGGCGGCTCAACCGCCAGATCGTGACGGTTACCGGTACGTTCAAAGTGACCGGCTTTGTCGCCGACAAACGGACGGGCGATAACGCGGCCGATGTTATAGCCGCCTTCCGTCAGCTCTTCGCGGGCAATTTCGCACAGCGCATAGAGGCGATCCAGACCAAAGGTCTCTTCATGACAGGCAATCTGGAATACCGAGTCCGCAGAGGTGTAGAAAATCGGCTTGCCGGTTTTCATGTGCTCTTCACCCAGCTGATCGAGAATCACCGTCCCCGAAGAGTGGCAGTTACCGAGGTAGCCTGGCAGCTCAGCGCGCTGCACCAGCTTATCGAGCAGTTCCTGCGGGAAACTGTTCTCTTGATCACTGAAGTAGCCCCAGTCAAACAGCACCGGAACCCCGGCGATTTCCCAGTGGCCTGACGGCGTATCTTTACCTGACGAGATTTCGCTGGCGTAAGCGTAAGCGCCGGTGATCTTCGCGTTCGGGTCAAGGCCCGCCGGGAAGCGGCCAGTCGAAAGCTCTGCGGCCTTACCCAGACCCAGCGCGGTCAGATTAGGCAGATGTAAAGGCCCTTTACGGCCTTTGTCCGCTTCACCTTTGAAACAGGCTTCAGCGATGTGACCAAGCGTATCTGAACCTGCGTCACCGAATTTATCGGCATCTTTACTGGAGCCGATCCCGAAGGAGTCGAGAACCATAATAAAAGCACGTTTCATGCAAGTCTCCTGCGCAATGGCGCGTGACAAGTCAAAAAAAAGCGATCAGATCAGTATACCCGAATGCGTTGCCGCTGGCACCGATTACTGCCCGGTTAACTGACATCGCTCACACGACGATAGACCACTGGCGTAGCGGCTGGTGCCGTATCGCCGATCACCAGCGCGGCTTTGACCGCAGCGGCGGCCTGTTGCCATTGCGCTTCGTTGCTGGCGTGGATAATAGCCAGCGGGCGCTGCGCATCGGCGCGTTCACCGAGAGTGATCATTTCGCTTAACCCAACGCTGTAATCGATGCTGTCGCTGGCACGCTGGCGTCCACCGCCCAGTGCCACGACCGCCAGACCAAGCGCCCGGGTATCCATGCTGCTGACAATGCCAGGCTGGTCGGCATAGACCGCCTTGCTCAGCGTCGGCGCAGGCAGATAAGCATCGTAGCGCTCGACAAAATCGGCCGGCCCGTTCTGCGCCGCCACCATGCGGGCGAAAATTTCTGCCGCCCTGCCGTTATCCAGCACCTTCATCAGCTGCTGGCGCGCCTCTGTCTCATTAGCGGCCAGCTTGCCGGAAATCAGCATTTCGCTGCACAGCGCCAGCGTCACTTCCAGCAGGCGCGGGTTACGCTGTTCACCGGTCAGGAAGCGCACCGCTTCCCGCACTTCCAGCGCGTTACCGGCAGACGAAGCCAGCACCTGATTCATATCGGTGAGCAGCGCGGTGGTCTGGCAGCCGGCACCGTTAGCTACGCCAACAATCGACTGCGCCAGATCCTCTGACGCTTCATAGGTTGGCATAAATGCGCCCGAGCCCACTTTGACATCCATCACCAGCGCATCCAGCCCTTCCGCCAGTTTCTTCGCCAGAATCGAGGCGGTAATCAGCGGGATCGAGTCTACGGTGGCGGTAATGTCGCGCGTGGCGTAGAAGCGTTTGTCGGCCGGAGCCAGTGAGTTGGTCTGGCCGATAATCGCCACCCCGACCTGTTTGATGATCTCCCGGAAGCGGTCGTCGCTGGGGAAGATGTCGAAGCCTGGAATTGCTTCCAGCTTATCCAGCGTGCCGCCGGTATGGCCGAGGCCACGGCCGGAGATCATCGGAATATAACCACCGCATGCGGCCACCATTGGTCCGAGCATCAGCGACGTGACATCGCCAACGCCGCCGGTCGAATGCTTATCCACTACCGGCCCGTTCAGATTGAGCGATTTCCAGTTCAGCACGGTACCGGAATCACGCATCGCCATGGTCAGCGACACGCGCTCAGGCAGCGTCATGTCATGAAAATAGATGGTCATGGCCAGCGCGGCAATCTGGCCTTCAGAGACGCTGTTATCACGGACGCCGTTGATGAAGAAGCGGATTTCAGCGTCAGTCAGTGCGTGACCGTCACGTTTTTTGCGAATAATTTCTTGTGGCAGGAACAAGGTAGCCCCCTTGGCTCAGGGAAATGCGGTGTGACAGCGGCGATCGGTGACCGCCGCAGGATGAGTTTAATAACCGGCTTTGCTGGTCTCGCTCTGATGACCCAGAGTATTCAGCAGACTCGCCAGCAGGCTTGATGCGCCAAAGCGGAAGTGACGCGCATCGGCCCACTCCGCACCCAGCGTATCTTCCGCCAGTTGCAGATAGATGGCGGCATCTTCAGCGGTGCGTACGCCACCCGCCGGTTTGAAACCGACCTGCTGGCTGACGCCTTTATCACGGATGACGCTCATCATGATCTGCGCCACTTCAGGCGTGGCGTTGACCGATACTTTACCGGTAGAGGTTTTGATGAAGTCAGCACCGGCATCGATAGCGATTTCAGACGCCTGACGGATCAGCGCTTCCTGCTTCAGTTCACCGGTTTCAATAATCACTTTCAGCAGTACGTTCGCCTCAGCACAGGCGGTCTTACAGGCTTTCACCAGATCAAAACCGACCTGACTGTTACCGGCGATCAGCGCGCGGTACGGGAACACCACATCCACTTCATCGGCACCGTAGGCGATAGCGGCGCGGGTTTCAGCCAGCGCAATCTCAATGTCGTCATTGCCGTGCGGGAAATTGGTTACCGTGGCGATACGGATCTCTGGCGTACCCTGCTCACGCAGCGTTTTACGCGCAATCGGAATAAAACGCGGATAGATGCAGATGGCTGCTGTGTTACCCGCCGGGGATTTCGCCTGATGACAAAGCGCGATCACTTTTTCGTCAGTGTCGTCGTCATTCAGGGTAGTTAAATCCATCAGTTTCAGGGCACGCAGGGCTTGCTGTTTGATATCGGTCATGAGGCTCTCCAAAGGATCGGGGTGCGATCCACCGGCTGGCCGGCGGAATGTTATAATAATAACACCGTCAGGCGGCCTGTTATGTGCCAGCAGTCACATCGGAATAAGAAAATGATGCAATTATGCCACGCTTACCGTGATCAGAATCGCATTTAACGCCGTTAACAGCCCATTATACGCCAGCCAGCCAAATGTTACTATTATCACATTTAGTCGCGCAGACCGGCATAGGTTAAAGCTTAGCGGGTTGATTAAGGATGGCGGGAAAAGCGGGATCGAGCTGAAACAGCTGCTGGCTGTTGCGCCACAGCGCCCCGGCAATGACTTCAGGTGGCTCGTCGCGCAGGGTGCAGAGCGTCTCCCACACCTGGCGCGCCCGTTCAGGCCGGTTGGGCTGGCCCTGGAAGCCTTTTAACGGCATATCCGGCGCATCCGTTTCCAGCAGCAACGAGGAGAGCGGCAGTTGCGCCAGCGTCTGCCGGGTTTTGCTGGCGCGCTCATAGGTGATGGTGCCGCCGACCCCAATCGCATAGCCGAGCTTAATAAACGCCTGCGCCTGTTGCAGACTACCCGCGAAGCCATGTACCACCCCGCGACGCGGCAGATCGTGGCGACGCAGATGCTGGGCCAGTTTGTCATGGGTACGACGCGAGTGCAGGATCACCGGCAGATCGTAGCGTTTCGCCAGCTTAAGCTGGGCATCAAGAAAGCGTTGTTGCTTATCAAACTGCGGATCGTCGCGGTAGAGATCCAGCCCGATCTCGCCGATCGCCACCAGCTTGCGCGGTCGCTGCTTAAGCTTCTCCTCCAGCCGATCGAGATGCGCTTCCTGATGCGCTTCTATGGCAATCGGATGCAGCCCGAGCGCGGCGTAGAGCGCAGCATGTCCGGCCGCCAGTTCGCACACCCGGCTGAAGCGGCTGGCATCGATCGCCGGGATGATGATCTTCTCGACGCCGGCCGCCGCAGCCCGCGCCAGGCTGGCGACGGTATCACCCTCAAACGGCGGGAAATCAAAATGACAGTGGGTATCGATAAACCTCATGCCAGCGATCCTTTATCGTAATCCGCATCATTATCCGCCAGCGGCGGCGTAATAATCTCGCGGTTGTCCGGTGCATTGGCCACCGGTGCCGGCGGCGTGACGATACGCGGCGTCAGTGGCTCTGCGTCGCTTAACCACTGGCCCAGCGTGGCGAGAAAATAGCGGCCGCAGCGCCGTCCAAGATGGTAATCCTGGTTCAGCGACGAAATACGGCTGCCCAGCGCACTGCTGGCCAGCACATGTGGCGGAAAGATCTCAATAATCCGTAAGTCACCGGGCGGATTTTCAATAAACTGCTGAATTTCCCGGTAGCTTTTTTCATGATGATTGAGCACGTTAATCATCGGCTGAAAGGCACCGGTGCTTAGCCAGCGCTCCATCCGCTTAATCCATTTCGGCGTATAAAACATCTGAGAAGGCACGGTGCGGATCACCACAATGGTGTCTGCGCCACGGCGCGCCGCTTCCCGCACCGGAATCGCATCGCTGATGCCGCCATCCAGATAGCTAATCCCTTCGAGATTGACGCCCAGCCGGTAGAAGCCGGGAATGGCACTGGAGGCTTTAATCAGCTCCAGCCAGTTGTCTGCCGTGGGGGTGAAATAGCCTGGCGTATAGTCGTCGCTGCGGCAGGCGCACATGTAGAACTCAAGCCCGCGCGAGAACATTTTTTCAGCGCTGGTCATCGCCAGCGGAAATTCACTGCGGGTGGTTTCCACCAGCCAGTCGAGATCGATCAGATTACCGCCGCGAACAAAACGCAGCGGATCAAAAAAGAGTTTATTGGTGGTGTAACGGGTGATCACGCGGCGGGCATAGCCTGGCTGGCCGCAGACAAACGCAGAGAGGTTTTGCGCGCCAGCAGAGGTGCCGAGCAGCAGTTGAAACGGATTAAATCGGGCACGCTGAAATTCATCAAGCACACCGGCGGTAAAAATGCCGCGTTGACCGCCGCCTTCACAGACCAGCGCAATTTTATGCGATTTGAAAGGGGTCAGCGCAAGAGGTTCAATGGCGCCGAGCGTAACAGGAATGCGAATACCCACTGTGTGAACCTCAGATGGGGTTCCGACGGGCAGGCTGATGGATGTTAACGTCTATCCAGCAGCATTCCGGAGAACCAGTCATACAATCCTTTAGCCGGACAGCCCGCGCAGGGGGGCTGCCCATGTAGCCGTGTGAAAAAATCCCGCTTCTCACTGATCTGGCTACAGATGACTGGTCTCCGCTTTATGCTTACTTGCTTTGCATTAAACTGCAGGACTCATCGGCTAAAGCTTTTTACGGCCGGTAAACAGGCTGATGAGGAACAGAATAATACCAACAACGAAGACAACTTTAGCTGCCCATGCTGCTGTACCTGCTAAACCACCAAAACCTAACGCTGCAGCAATCAGTGCGATCACCAGAAAAATAATGCCCCAACGAAACATAAGCCTCTCCTTACCCTATTGAAAATCGAACTGCTTATTTCATCCCCGGATGGGTATCTTTTATCCGTGCGGCCGGCAGTGACGCGACCGCACGGTTACCATTAAGATTTAACCGTCAGGTCATTCTTAACGCTTTTCACGCCTTCAATGGCTTTAGCGATGCTTTCAGCACGGTCTGACTGTGCCTGATTTGCAACCTGCCCTGAAAGCTGAACAACGCCGTCGGTGGTTTCAACTTTTACGTTGCGCGACGGAACAATATCATCCGCTAATAGCTTAGCTTTAATTTCGCTGGTCGTAGCGGCATCGCCCGCATAACCTTTCATCGATTGGGATTTGCTGTCTTTAACGTGTAGTTTGTCGCTGACGGATTTAACACCTTCGATTTTCTGCACCACGGCCACAGCTTTTTCAGCCTGATCCTGGGAAGTGACGAAACCGCTTAAGGTCACCACGCCCTGATGAGTTTTTACCGAGATATCCGTACTTTTAATCGCGTCATCATCAACCAGTGCCGCTTTGGCTTTGGCGGTGATGCCGCTGTCATCCATATAACCATCGACTTTTTTCATAGAACTATCGATTTTCGCACCCGTGCTGTCTGCCGTCTGCGACGCTTTCTGAGAAAGCGACTCGTCGGCCAGCGCGCTGCCGCTGATCAGTGCTGAGCCAATCATTGCAGCCATCAGGGTTTTGGCAATCTTAGTCTTGTTCATCGATATATTCCTTCTATCAGTTAACTCGCCCAAAACTGTGGGCGCAACAGCAGCAAACGGCGCCGCTGGGTTACAGGACGTAAGGACAAGAGAAGTCTATTCCGCCGTCCGATAGAATAATCATAGACGGCATTTCGCGATTTGCCTGGCTAACTGGTTGATCACACGTCAAAACGAGAGGAAAAGCCGTTTTTTAGGAGGAGTCTGTAGCGGGGAAAACAGGGCCATTTCCTGCTGGAATGGCCCGGATAGCGTGCGATCAGTGCTCGCGGGTTTTACGGAATCTGACGTCAGGATAACGTTCCTGAGTAATATTCAGGTTCACCATGGTCGGCGCGATATAAGTCAAATTATCGCCGCCATCCAGCGCGAGGTTAACCTCATTTTTACGCTGGAAGTCTTCGAATTTTTTCGCATCGTCGCACTCAACCCAACGCGCGGTAGAGACGTTGATCGCTTCATAGATCGCTTCGACGTTATATTCGCTCTTCAGACGCGCCACCACCACATCGAACTGCAGCACCCCGACGGCACCCACGATCAGATCGTTGTTGTGTACCGGACGGAACACCTGCACTGCGCCCTCTTCCGACAGCTGAACCAGCCCTTTCAGCAGCTGTTTCTGCTTCAGCGGATCGCGCAGGCGAATACGACGGAACAGCTCCGGCGCGAAGTTCGGAATACCGGTGAACTTCATGTTTTCACCCTGAGTGAAGGTATCGCCGATCTGAATGGTGCCGTGGTTATGCAGGCCGATGATGTCGCCAGGATAGGCTTCTTCAACGTGAGAGCGGTCGCCGGCCATAAAGGTCAGCGCATCGGAAATCACCACATCTTTGCCGGTGCGGACCTGACGCAGCTTCATTCCTTTTTCATATTTACCCGACACCACACGCATAAAGGCCACGCGGTCGCGGTGTTTCGGGTCCATATTGGCCTGAATCTTGAACACAAAGCCGGTAAATTTCTCTTCGCTGGCTTCGACGGTACGGGTATCGGTTTTACGCGGCATCGGACGCGGTGCCCATGACACCAGGCCATCCAGCATATGATCCACGCCGAAGTTACCCAGTGCAGTACCGAAGAATACCGGCGACAGCTCACCGTTGAGGAACGCTTCCTGCTCGAACTCGTGTGATGCGCCCTGCACCAGCTCCAGCTCTTCACGCAGCTGCGCCGCCAGATCTTCACCCACCGCGGTATCGAGATCCGGGTTGTTCAGCCCCTTAACGATACGCACTTCCTGAATGGTGTGGCCTTTACCGGTCTGGTAGAGATAGGTTTCATCGTTATAAAGGTGGTAAACCCCTTTAAACAACTTGCCGCAGCCGATGGGCCAGGTAATCGGCGCACAGGCGATTTTGAGTTCGCTTTCGACCTCATCCAGCAGCTCCATCGGATCGCGGATGTCACGGTCAAGTTTGTTCATAAAGGTCAGGATCGGCGTATCGCGCAGACGGGTTACTTCCATCAGCTTACGGGTACGATCCTCAACGCCTTTGGCGGCGTCGATCACCATCAGACAGCAGTCAACCGCCGTCAGGGTGCGGTAGGTATCTTCCGAGAAATCTTCGTGGCCCGGGGTATCCAGCAGGTTGACCAGGCTTTCACGGTAAGGGAACTGCATCACCGAGGTGGTGATGGAGATACCACGTTGTTTCTCCATTTCCATCCAGTCGGATTTGGCGTGCTGATTCGAGCCACGGCCTTTTACCGTACCGGCGGTCTGGATAGCCTGTCCGAACAGCAGGACTTTTTCGGTAATGGTGGTTTTACCGGCATCCGGGTGCGAAATGATCGCGAAGGTGCGGCGGCGTGCCACCTCTTCTAAAAAGGGATTAGACATGAGTGAATTCTTCTCAATGGAGCAGCGCTCTCTGTCTGGCGCTGCTGATAAATCACGGTGGCCGGCAGAACCTTACCGGCGGGTAAACGGTGCCGAAGGCGACATTACGTCGTCGGCGGGTCAGCGCGAAGTTACATTGGCGTGAATTCCGGTTACCTGGTCAGCTTTAAGGCGGCATAGCATACAATATTTTGCGCGCGCGGCCTACAGGGGAAGGCGGGGGATTTGGTCAGTGGCTCAGGTCGCTGAACCCGACAAACGGCCGGGACAGGCCAGCGCCCGTCCCGACATCATCAGCCCAGTACCTTGCGGACACAGGCTTTAAAGATCTGCACGCCAATCTCCAGCGAATCGAGATCGAAGCGCATATCGGGATGATGCAGACCTGGCGTCAGGTTGGTGCCCAATCCCCAGAAGCCCGCCTTCACGCCGGGACGTTTTACCGGGTAGTAGAAAAAGTCCTCGCTGCCTGGGGTGGTTTTAGTCGGCAGCAGCCCCTCTTCTCCCAGCACCTCGACAATCGCTGCGCGGATCACCGCCGTCGCCTCATCATCGATCTCTGCCGCAGGCATCTCTTTCAATACCCTGACCTGCGCCGTGGCCCCCAGCGCCGCCACGCTGTTAACGATGGCGCGCGTGACCTGCTCTTTCAGCAGCTCCATCGGAGCATTTTCCTGCGAGCGCAGATCCCACACCACCCGCGCTTCGTCCGGCACCGAGTTGGTCACGCCCGCGTCACACAGGAAACGCGTCGCTTTAACGCTCCAGTTAAGGCCCGGCGAAAGGTGCAGTGCGTTGACCGCATTCACCGCCTGCACTGCCGCATCCAGCGCGTTGACACCGAGATGCGGGCGCGCCGCGTGAGCCGGCTGACCTTTAATGGTCGCTTCCAGCGTACTGCAGGCCGAGTAGAGTACCGCAGGCACCGCCTGCCCGACCACGCACTCCTCCAGCGGCCGCAGGTGAAAACCCAGAATCATCTCCACGTCATCCAGCGCGCCGCCTTCTACCATCGCCAGCGCGCCCGCGCCCAGCTCCTCCGCCGGCTGGAACAGAATTTTCAGCCGGCCGCGCTTCACAGCGCCCTCTTTCAGCAGCGCCGTCGCCGCCGTCAGCACCACCGAGGAGTGACCGTCATGGCCGCAGGTGTGACGCGCGCAGGGCACGCCATCGATGATGTGCCCCAGCGCATCCATATCGGCGCGCAGCGCCAGCACCGGGCCGGGCACTCCGCTGTCGATCTCCGCCACAATGCCGGTGGTGTTATTAATATTGCGTGTCACCTTCAGACCCGCCTGCTCCAGCTGCCCGGCGATGTAAGCGGAGGTTTTTACCTCCTGGAATCCCAGTTCCGGGATCTCATGCAGAAAATGGTAATGCTCTAATACCTCAGACACGGCTTCACTCCTGAATAAACAGACGCATAACAAACATCGCGATCAGCGCATTGATGATGCTCACCAGCATCAGCAGCGGCCAGTATTTTTTTGGCACATCGGCCACGCCCAGCAGCCGTCCCATATATTGCAGTTGCGATCCCATCAGAAAGATCGCTGGCGCCAGTATGGTCACATCAGCGCCGGTCAGCAGCCCTTTGGTCAGCAGGCTGACCGCCACACCGGTCCCGGCAGACGAGGAGAGCCAGGCAGTCAGCAGCACGGTAATTGCTTCGCCCGGCAAGCCGAATACGCCCATCACCGGTGCAAACAGCTGGCCGAGAAACTGCATAATACCGAGCAGATTGAGCACTTCCGCCAGCACATACGCCATCACCACATTGGGCATCAGATTATGAATGGCAATATGAAAGCCTTTACGCGCGCCGGTGACAAACACATCAAACGGGTTATTACTGACGCTGACGACTTTATTGGTTTCCATCGCTGAAATCCTTTTTATAAACACTGTTTAACACGAAGCGGGTAATCGCCGCACCGACAAATTTCAGCACCAGCATTAAAATCAGCGGGATGATGATTGGCAGCGTCATTGAGGCAAACAGCGCCGAACCGATAGCAAAATAGTTGTTGATTAAACCGGCGCCGGAATATTGCCAGGCGCTCATTACCACCACCTCTTTTTTACCGATCTGCCTCTGGTCATACATCTCTTTGGTTAACGCCGCACCCGCATCGGTACTTTGCAGGTCGGTAATTAATGCCAGCCCGCAGCGTCCCGGCAGACCCATTAAGGGTTTCAGTAACGGCGTCAGCAGCCGGTGCGCCGCGCGTATCGCCCCGTAGTGGGTGAAGATTTCCAGTACGCCGAGCGCCAGCATCACGGTCGGCGTAAGGGATAACGCAAACAGGAAGCCTGCTTTGGCGCTGAGTCCGCCAGCCCCCAGAAAGGTGTTGCTGGCAGGATCTTTCATGGTGCCAAAACTGCCGCCCAGCGTGGTGAAGTCAAATGCCCCCAGCCATTTCAGCCCATCAACCTGATAAAACAGCCCGGAGAAAAACAGAATGGCAAAAATTAACGCCACATAGCTGCCTTTTCCGGCACTGACCTTTTCCGCCTTAACCACACTCTGTTCCGACATTATTTTCTCCCGATAAGGCTGACCCGCCGGCGGTTTTGCGGCGCGATAAGTTTCAATATATGGAACTAAGTTCTAAGCAGGATTTATGCCAGAGCGGCCAGCAGACTGATTATTTATCGCCATCGCCAGCCTGACGGAGCAATATTCGCTGCGCACGGGCTGAAATTAATTAGCAGGTGAGGGATAACCAGCAAAATAATATTTGCCGGCTGAAATCAGATTGCTGGAATTTAAATCAACGGAAAACAGCCTGCACCAGCATGATTCAGTCAGACCGTCCGGTTTCGCACTATAATGGTGCCAGTGGATGAAGCCATAAGGTTGATGAAAAATGAGAATCCGTCGCATTCAATTTGTGAAATAATTCTATTTAAATCAAGCAGATAAATTAGCCTGTTTTGCCGAAAAGGCTTCACATTGCTAACATGTTTGATGCATAATTCATCGCCTCTCACCTGTTTATTTAACATATTCTTATAAGGACTCGGCCATGCTGACTGCTGAAATGACTGGGCGTCTGAACGACCAGCTGAACCTGGAATTTTTCTCCGCTAATCTTTATCTGCAAATGAGTGCCTGGTGCAGCGACAAAGGATTTGAAGGCGCCGCCTCATTCCTGAAAATGCACTCACGTGAAGAGATGGAACACATGCAGCGCCTGTTCGATTATCTGAGCGACACTGGCGCGATGCCGGTACTGGGCACCATTGCCGCGCCGCCGGTCTCTTTCACCTCACTGAATGAAATCCTGCAGCAGGCGCTGGAGCACGAGCAGCTGATCACCACCAAAATCAACGAGCTGGTGCATGCGGCGATGACCTCACAGGACTACCCGACCTTCAATTTCCTGCAGTGGTACGTGGCTGAGCAGCACGAAGAAGAGAAGCTGTTCAAAACCGTGCTGGATAAACTGGCAATGGTGAGCAACAGCGGTAACGGTCTGTTCCTGGTCGATAAAGATCTTGGCCGGATGAGCACCGAAAACCACTCCGCGTAATACTATCGGCCCGGTAAATGGGCCGACCTTTTTCTGCTGCGCCGGTGTTTCCACCGGCTGCGCTGTTTAGTCCAGCCGGTAAACGTCTGCTGGCTCGCCGTTAACCCACAGCGGCCGGGTTTCACCCGCGGGCAGTCGCAGGCTGATTTCACGCCATGCTGGCTGGTAATCACCGCGTTTTTCAATCGTCAAATCGATCCGCGTGGCGCTGCTGCTCAGCGTCCAGTTCAGCCACAGCGCATTTCCCTGTTGCCAGCCATAACTCTCACCGTCATCGTCGAACACCTCTCCGTGCGATACCGCATCAGCGGGCGCCGGCCATAACTGCCACTGACGGACCGTATCCCGCTGCGCATCGGTGGTGCTTTCACACTCGCCCAGCGGAATCACCGCCCCGGCACGAACCAGCAACGGCAGCCGATCGAGCGGCGCATCCAGCGTGATCTGCTGACCACCGACAAACCACTGGCCGCTGTGCCAGTCATACCAGCCCTGGCCGTTATGCGGCAGATAAACTTCACGCTGCCGCGCGCCCTGCTCAACCACGCTGGCGACCAGCAGATCGCGTCCCAGCATAAAGTCATCATTCTCCTGCCAGCTGCGCGGGTCCTGTTCATGATCGAGAAAGGTCGGACGCAGCATCGGCTCATCCTGCTCACTGGCCTGCCACGCCAGGGTATAGAGATACGGCATCAGGCGATAGCGCAGCCGGATCGCCTCGCGGATCATCGGCGTCACCTCCGGATACATCCAGGGTTCGTTGACCGTGTGATCGTCATTCCAGGAGTGAATGGTAAAGCGCGGATGCATCACGCCATTCTGTACCCAACGCACAAACAGCTCGGCATCGGGCTTGTCGCCAGAAAAACCGCCGACGTCATGGCCGACGTTGTACAGTCCGGAGAGGCTCATTCCCAGCCCCATGCGGATGTTGTAGCGCAGGGTTTGCCAGCTGGTCCGGTTGTCGCCGCTCCAGGTTTGCACATAGCGCTGCATCCCGGCACAGCCGGATCGCGATATCAGGTAGGGCCGTTTGTCGGGCGCAAACTGCTGCTGCGCTTCCATTGAGGCACGCATCATCAGCAACGGCATCACCGGCCGGATATGCTTGATGGCGATCGGCTGACCGAAGCCGTGGCAGCGTGCTTCACCATCCCACACCTCATACTCATTGTTGTCGTTCCAGGTGGCATCAATGCCCTTTTCCAGCAGCTGACGGGTGACATTCTCCTGCCACCAGCGCACCGCCTGCGGATGGGTAAAGTCGAGGTGTGACCCTTCATCGTCCCAGAACACCGAACGCTCGGGACGGTCCTGTTCGGAATCACGAATAAACAGCCCCTGCGCGGCCACTTCCTGATAGCGCGGATGATCCTGCAACAGGCAGGGTTTGATATTGGCCGCCAGCTTCATGCCGGCACGATGAAACGCCTCGCTCAGCGCATTGGGGTCAGGGACTTTGTCGTAGTTCCAGTTGAAGACGTAACGCTTATTGTTAATCGAGGTGTAGCCCGACGACAGCTGGAACGAGTCGCAGGGAATTTCATGCTCACGGCACAGGCGAATAAACGATTGCAGCTGCTGTTGCGCGTCGGGCGCATCGGTGTAGTGCATGGTCGAACCGCTGTAGCCGAGGCTCCATTTCGGCTGAAACAGCGTGCGGCCAGTCAGTCGCACAAAGGCTTTAGTGACCTCCAGCAGCGTCGGCCCCAGCATCATGTAGTAATCAAGATCGCCAGCCTCGGCGCGATAACGGCGATAAGGCAGATGGTAGTTATCCAGTTCGTTACCGAGGTCGAGCCAGCTGCTGCTGAGATTGTCATAAAACAGGCCGAAACTGACGCCGTCGCGCTGCGTCAGGGTAAACGGGATATGTTTGTAGAGCGGATCGGTGCTGGCGGCGTTGTAGCCCATCGCATCCAGATTACGCATCTCGAAGCGACGGTTGGCGCGATTCAGATCGCCGCTCTTTTCACCCAGGCCATAAACCCGATCCTGCGGCTGACGGCGCTGATAGTGTTCGACGCCGTCGCCGTGGACGTTCAGCAAATAGGCACCGGTATGACGGTCAGCCGCCAGCGGTTGCCAGTTTGTACCATCGAACTGCTCCCAGCTCAGGCAGAGCGGCTGATGTACCGTGACCCGCAGCCGTCCGGTGCCGATCTGTACCTGCTGCGCATCCTGCACCAGCGTAAAGCCGGGCAGCGCAAAACCGTCCAGCGCTTCGCGATCGCGGCCCTGCCACGGCACATCCTGACCGGGCGCAATGCTCCAGGTGCGGTTCAGCGCCAGCTGGCCGTCGCGCTTCAGCAGCACCCGCATCAGTCCCTCTTCGAGCACATAGATGCGCAGAAAATGACGATCCTCTACCTTCAGCTCAACGAAATGCGCAGCCTGCTGATGCAGTGTCCAGTTCTTCAGGGTTTTCATCGGGATATCCTTAATGGTTTACCGGGCGCTGGCGGCGTTCGGCGATCAACATCACCAGGAAAACCGCGCCAATCAGGTCAAAAAAGCCCATCGCCACAAACAGCGGATTGAAGCCGATGGTATCGGCGGTGACACCGATAATCAGCGAGAAAATAAAGCTGGCGATCCACGCGCAGGAGCCGCGCATACCGTTAACCGTCGCCATCTGGCGGCGATCAAAGCGCTCCACCACCAGCGCGCTCAGCATGCAGGAGATCACCTGGTGACCGAAGCCGCCGACTGAAATCAGCGCAATCGCCAGCCAGGGATCGTCAACCAGCGTCATCAGCGCCAGCGAGACCATCAGCAGCGCGCCGGTGACGGAACTGGCGACGATTGAATTGACCCGGGTCAGGCCGAACCAGCGCACATAAAGTTTGGTCAGATAGCCGCTGGCGACGCTGCCGAGATCGGCGGCGAGGAACGGCAGCCAGGCGAACATCACAATCTGTTTCAGATCCATGCCGCGTTCGTTCGCCAGATAGAGCGGCACCCAGAAACTCAGCACCGCCCAGGCCGGTTCCGCCAGGAAGGCCGGAATGGCGATACCGTAAAATTTCTTCTCTTTGCCGATCACTTTTAACGCGGTAAAGAACGGCAGCTTCTCACCCACCGCTTCGTTATCCTGATTAATAAAGGCGCGCTCTTCATCGGAAAGACGCGGATGGCGGTCGGGTGCGTGATAGCCCCACCACCACAGCCCGACCCACAGCAGACCCAGCCCGCCGGTCAGCAGAAATGCGCCCTGCCAGCCAAAAGAGATGTGGGCAAGGTAGATGATCGGCGGGGCCAGCATCGCGCCGACCGAGAAGCCAACACCTGCCCAGCCGGCGGCCACCGGACGTTCTTGTTTCGGGAACCAGTCACCAATCGCTTTGGCATTGGCCGGTGTCGCGGCCGCTTCTGACGCGCCCATCACGAAACGCAGCAGCGCCAGATGCAGCCAGCTGCCGGCACCCGCATGCAGCAGACAGGTCACCGACCAGATCAGCGCACAAATCAGGAACCCCATCTTCAGGCCAATCACATCGATCAGCCAGCCGCAGACCGGCTGGAACAGGGTGTAGGCCAGCTGGAATCCCGCCACTACCCACGAATACTGTTCGGTACTCATGTTGAGGCTGTTTTTTAGCTCCGGTGCCAGGATACCGAGCGAGTTGCGGGTGATGTAGTTAACCGTCACCCCCAGCAGAAACATCCCCAGCATCCACCAGCGTAAATTTTTAATCACGCGCACCGTGCGCGAGGCGCTGATCGGCTTGGTTGTTGAATCGAGGCTCATAGTGCCACTCCTGATATGCATTGATGACTCACACCGCCGGCAGGCGTACCGCGTGTCTGTGCAACGACGTTAGAAAAGTGTGAAACGTGGGTACAGCCTCTTTTTTGCAACTCTTTTCATGGCAGGCTAACGCCAGCGCAAAAAGCGTGGTCAATCGCTTATCTGACGCGATTCAGCACGCTATGAAAAATTTTTCATCAGCAGATTTGAAGGCGATCACAGAATGAAACAAAGGCTGAAAGTGAGTGAAATTGCGGCGTTAAGTGGCGTCTCGATCAGCACCGTATCGCGGGTGCTGGCGGGCAAAGCGAATACCCGCCCCGCCACCCGTGACAAGGTGCTGGCCATTGCTCAGCAGCAGGGCGTGCTGGACAACCTGCACAGTGGTCGCCTGCTGCTGAATAATCTGATGGTGTTTGCGCCGCCACGCGCGTTTGACGTGCGCAGCGACATTTTCTACTACAAGGTGATTCAGGGCATCAGTCAGGCGGTGGAACCGCATGAGGTCAGGCTGCGCTACTGCGCGCTGGAGGAGATTGAGAGTGATGCGGCGCTGTTTATCGATAAGATGCAGCAGACCGAGGCCGCACTGCTGATCGGCATTGATGATGAGCATATCCACCAGCTGGCGGCAGAGATGAACAAGCCCTGCGTGCTGATTAACGCCCGGGATCGCCGGATGCGTTTACCTTCGGTCTCGCCGCATCATCAGCTGATTGGTGAATTTTCGGCGCGCTACCTGTTTGAGCAGGGACACCGGCAGATTCTGTCGCTGCACTGCCTGCGCCGTTACACCATGGAGCAGCGGTTGCAGGGCGTGCGCGACGCCTGGCACGCAATGAATCTGCGTTTTGACAGCCGTCAGCATCTGCTGACCCTCAACAGCTTCAGCAGCAATGAAGCGGCGGAACGGCTGAGTGAATATCTGCGCCACTGCCCTGAAGCGCTGCGCCCGACGGCGATTCTGGCCAGCGGTGACTACATCGCGGCCGGTGCGGTCAGCGCGCTGGAGCAGGCCGGACTGCGGGTGCCGCAGGATATTTCGGTGATGAGCATGGATGGCTTTAATCTGGCCGCCATCCACGATATTCCGCTGACCTCAGTCCAGGTGCCGCGTGATGAACTGGGCGCGGCGGCCGTCAGAATGCTGCAGGAACTGCGGCTGCATCCGGGCGCACCGCCCGGCACGCTGCTGCTGAATGGCAAACTGGTGGTGCGCGATTCGGTGCGCCGCATCCGCGATAATCTCAGCCATGCGCCGGTCCAGCAGCATGGCCTGTATGATTAATCCAGCGTTTTCAGCCGCAGCTCCGAAGGCTGCGGACGTCCGAACAGGAAGCCCTGGAACAGCGTACAGCCCTCATCACGCAGCTTAGCGAACTGTTCGTTGCTCTCCACGCCTTCTGCGGTGATCTGAATATCCAGGCTGCGGCTCATGCCGGTAATCGCCCGGATAATCGCCAGCGCCTCGCGGCTGTCACCCATATCATTAATGAACGACTTATCAATTTTAATCTTATCGAACGGGAAGGATCGCAGATAACTCAGGGAAGAGTAGCCGGTGCCGAAATCATCCAGCGCAATCTGAACCCCCAGCGCTTTGAGGTTTTGCAGGGTACGGATATTGCCGAGCGAGTCATCCAGCAATACCGACTCGGTGATCTCCACTTCCAGCCGGGCCGGGTCGAGCCCCGATTCCGTCAGCGCGCCTTCCACCACGGAGACCAGCGAGCTGTTTTTGAACTGCAGCGGTGACAGGTTAACCGACACCGACTGCACCCCTTCCCAGCTTGATGCTTCACGGCAGGCTTCATACAAGGCGAAAGCCCCCAGCATGTGGATCAGCCCGGTCTCTTCCGCGATCGGTATAAAGTCGTTCGGCATGATCAGCCCGCGGATCGGATGATGCCAGCGCATCAGCGCTTCATAGCCAATGATGGTTTTGTTGTCGCCGTTGGTGATCGGCTGATAGTAGAGCTTGAGGTGCCCACCGCTGATCGCATCGCGCAAATCATTCTCAATCACGCGCCGGCTGCGCGCCACGTCATCCATCGCCAGGGTGAAATGCTCGAAGCGATTACGGCCATTGCGTTTGGCTTCATACAGCGCCATGTCGGCGCAGCGCAGCAGCTGTTCCGGCGTATTGGTGATGGTGGTGCTGAGCGCGATGCCGACGCTCAGTCCGACCGACAGGTTATGACCTTCAATATTAACCGGCGGCCGAATCGCCTCGATCAGGCGCTGCGCCACGATGCTGGCTTCCTCGCTGCTGGTCACTGAAGGCAGCACAATGGCAAACTCATCGCCGCCAATGCGCGCCAGCGTATCCTGATCGCGCAGGGTACTGCGCAGACGTTTTGCCACCGAGCGTAACAGCTCATCGCCAATCTGGTGGCCCAGCGCGTCATTGACGTTCTTGAAGTTATCGAGGTCGAGGCAGAGTGCCGCCGTCTGACGCTCAGTCTGGCTGGCGGTGCGCAACGCCTCGCTCAGACGCTGGCGAAACAGGATGCGGTTGGGCAGGCTGGTAAGATTGTCATGGTGCGCCATATGGTGAATGCGGGCGTCGGCGGCACGCTGATCGGTGACATCTTCAACAATCAGCATCAGGTAATTACGTCGCGCATCCTGGCCATTGATCGCGGTCGCGCGGGTATGCAGAATGCGTTCGCCGCTGGCGGTCATCAGCAGTTGCTCACGCTCATGGATGCCTTCACTGCGCAGCGCCACATCGGCAAGGTTGTTGAAATAGTCGCTCAGCTCGGGCGACATACACTCGTGTGGCCGTTTGTTGACGATCAGCGATTTCGACAGGCCAAACAGCTGCTGCGAACGATCGTTGACCAGCAGGATCTCGCGGGTGATCGCATCTTCGACGATCACGCAGGAGGGAATATTGGCGATGATGTTGTCGAGGAACTTCGACAACGCGGTTTTCTGCGCACTCTGCGCCTCAGCCAGATCGCGGGCGCGCAGCACCTGCTGCTCCTGTTCACGTCGTTCGGTGCGATCGCGGGTGATTTTAGCAAAGCCCACCAGCTTGCCGTCATCATCATGGATCGCGTCGATCACCACATGCGCCCAGAACGCGCTGCCATCTTTGCGGTAACGCCAGCCCTCATCTTCAAAGCGACCGGTCTTCAGTGCAATACCGAGGTTGGCTTCCGGCGTGCGGTTCAGCCGTTCCTGCGCGCTGTAGAACAGGGAGAAATGCTGGCCGACGATCTCGTCCGCCTTGTAGCCTTTGGCGCGCTGGGCACCGGCATTCCAGTTCACCACCCGCCCCTCAATATCCAGCATATAGATAGCGTAATCGGTTACGCCTTCGACCAGCAGGCGGAAACGCTGCTCCTGGTCACGCTGCAGGTTACGGATGCGCTGCTGCTCGCTGCAGTCGCGGGTGATTTTGGCGTAGCCGATCAGTTTGCCCTGATCGTCGCGGATCGCATCGATCACCACGTGCGCCCAGAACGCGCTGCCATCTTTGCGATAGCGCCAGCCCTCATCTTCGAAACGGCCGGTGCGATAAGCGGTTTGCAGGTTCTGAGCCGGCAGATGATTGAGCCGATCCTGCGCGCTGTAGAAGCGCGAGAAGTGCTGGCCGACAATCTCTTCGGCAACGTAGCCTTTGGCGCGCTGGGCACCGGCATTCCAGTTCACTACGTTGCCGTCGTGATCGAGCATATAGATAGCGTAATCGGTGACGCCTTCGACCAGCAGGCGAAAGCGCGCCTCCTGCTCACGTTCTTTGCGCTGATGCTCCTGCTGCCGGGTACAGTCGCGGATGATTTGGGCGTATCCCACCAGCTGACCGGCATCGCTGCGCATCGGATTGATCACTTCATGCGCCCAGAACGCGCTGCCATCTTTGCGATAGCGCCAGCCTTCGGTTTCATACTGTCCGGCGGTGGCGGCGAGATCCAGTCCGCGCTGCGGCAGGCCCCGGCGACGATCCTCTTCGCTGTAAAGCAGGATGACGCTGCGGCCGATAATTTCGTCTGCCGTATAGCCCAGAGTGCGCTGGCCTCCGGGGTTCCAGCTGGCGACGGTGCCGTCCGGTTTTAGCATAGTGATGGCGTAATCCATCACGCTTTGTACCAGCATGCGATAGATGACATCAGCGTTATTATCCATTGTTTTTAGCCTGCTGCTGTGTAGCCGGATAGTGGCTTAGGAATGTTCTTAATAATGTGCGCAGACTACAGCCGAAATGGGCCGGGATCACAAGCGCAATAAGAAGAATCACCAAACTTAGTAGGAGGTTTATCGGCAGCAGCGGGTAAATATTCAATCGTGCCGCCGCGTCAGCCAGAGGAGAGACGCGGCAATGGCGATGCGTCAGGCGACGCTTTCCCAGCGCGAGCAGAGCGGATAATGAGGCTGCCAGCAGAGCGTTGCCGGACTTTGTCTTATCAGCTGCTGACACTGTTCCGGCGCGACGAACGCCGCGATCACTTGCCGGGCGGCCGTCTGTCTGATCAGCGTCAGCTGGTCGTCGAGCGGTGGATGGACGTTCCACGGCAACCAGCGTGCCGTACCGGTTTGCAGCATCTCAAAGGCACGGGTTCCGGCGGAGACGTGGCTGCTGAAGATCAGGCGAAACCCGGCTTGCTGGCTGAGCTGCGCCGCCAGGCCACTGTCGGCGACCGCATCCGCCGCGACGATTACCGCGTCCGGTCGCCAGCAGTCCGGGGTGGCGACGCGCAGCAATCTGGCCAGTGCCAGCGTGGCGGCAACCGGCAGGCTGTTGAGCGCCAGCAGCTGCGCCACCTCTTCCCGCACCTGCGGGCACATCACCACCGGCAGCCCGCGCGCGCTGAGCTGCAACGCCATCTCCGGTCCGCGTCCGTGCAGCGGCGCCGTGACCACCGCGCCCGAGCGTGCTGCCAGCGCCAGCGCGTCGACCTGCTGCGCCAGCCGTTGGGTGCGGTCGCCATAGGAGCCATCAGTGATCAGCAGCCGGGCGCGCGGCGGGCAATCAAACGGCAACAGCAGCGATTCGCGGCTCCAGTCGCCCATATAGGTGATGCCACCTGCTATCGGCAGATGAAACCAGATCGATCCCGGCGAATGCCCGCTGCGTCCGGTAAACAAATTCAGCGGCCCCAGCGCGCACTGGCCACGCAGCGGCAGGATGCGTCGCGCCTCAGGCGGTACGCCGCACTCGCCCAGCTGCTGCCAGGTGATGTCACTGGCATAGACCGGCGGTGAACCAATCCCGGCCCAGCTATCCAGCGCGGCCGCATGATCAACGTGGGAATGGGTCAGGCAGAGCGCATCAACCTGGCCGATGGCGGCGACGTCGGGCCGGACGCCAGGCTCCGGCCCGGCGCCCAAATCCCACAGCAGCCGGTAGCCCTCGACCTCCAGCAGGAAAGCGGCCGGCAGTTTACCGCCGACGCCGCTGATTACCGTCAGGCTTGCCATGGCAGCACCCCCTGCGGCAGACGGCGCGTCAGCCGGCTGGCCAGCAACATTAAGCCCAGCACCACGCCAATCATCAGGCAGCCAACCGCCGCCGCCAGCGGTGCCGATCCGCCTTCATCAAGGAAGATAATGGTCGGGCCAAGCGTCTGGGTTTGCGCAGTCACCAGCAGCACCGAAACCTGTATTTCATTCAGCGCAGTGAGGAACACCAGCAGCGCACCAGCCAGCACCGAGGGTGCCGCCAGCGGCAACAGAATATCAGTCATCCGCCGCATCAGCCCCGCCCCGCACAGGCGCGCCGCCTCATCCAGTGAGGGTTCGATTTGCGCGAATCCGGCCAGCGTCGGCCTGAGCACCAGCGCCAGGAAATTGGCCAGATAGGCCGCGAGAATGATCCACACCGTGCCGTAGAGGGAAACCCCCAGCAGCGGCAGCGGCCGCAGGAAAAACAGCATCGCCGCCACGCCAGTGACAATGCCGGGCAGTGCATAGGTCAGCTCACTGGCGAACCCCAGCCCGCGCACCAGTCGGCTGCGACGCCAGCTGAGAAAGAACGCCAGAAACAGCGCCATAACGCTGAGCACTATCGCGCTGAGGCCGGTGAGCCACAGGCTGGTCACGAACGCCTGGCGGATCGCCGGATAGCCCCACAGCGCCTGCTGAAAATTCTCCAGCGTCAGGGTTTGCCAATTCAGCGCCTGACCAAAACCGCGGGTTAAGGCGGTGACCAGCAAGGCGCTGAGCGGCAGCAGCAGAGTGATCACCATCCACAGCCAGGCAAGGATTTCACCCGGCAGCCGGGCGCGCCGCAGCGGCTGGTGCCAGGGACGCGGCGAGCCGCTGACCCGCACGTCACGCCGTCCGCCAAGCCAGTTGCTGATCAGCATGCCGGCAAGCGTAATCAGCGCAATCAGCATCGAATAGACCGCCGTATTGGGCAGCGCCCCCGGCCCGAGCGTATTGAGTTGCTGATAAACCAGCGTAATCAGCGTCGGCACCCGCGCCGGAATCCCCAGCATCGCCTGAATGCCGAAGTTACCAACGGCGGCGACAAACGCCAGCGCCGCCCCGGCGAAGATTGCGGGTCGTGCCAGCGGCAGGATCACCGTGAACAGAATTTGCCAGGGCGATGCACCGCTGATGCGCGCCGCCTCCACCAGCTCAGCGGGCAAACGGCGCAGCCCGGCACGCACCGTCAGAAACACCAGCGGCGCATTGTGCAGGCCCAGCAGCAGCACCATGCCGGTTGCCGAATAGAGCGGCTGTTCGCCAGCAGCCAGCCAGGTTCCCCCCAGCGCGCTGACCAGCGCGGCCAGCCAGCTTCCCGGTGCCAGCGCCTGTATCCAGGCCAGCGCGGTCACCTGCGGCGGGATCATCAGCGGCAGGATAAAGGCGAATACCCAGGCCGCTTTGGCGCGCAGATCGGTCAGCGCCACCAGCCACGCCGCCACCGTTCCCAGCAGCAGCGCCAGCAGGGTTGCGCTGATGCCGATCGCCAGCGTATTCAGCGTGGCGCTGAGCACGCGCTGGCTGACCAGCAATCTCAGCAGGCGATCGCTGTCCACCACGCCATCGGGTGCCAGCGCGGTGACGATCAGCCGGGCAAACGGCGCCACCGACAGCAGGCCGATCGCCAGCACCAGCAGTGCCAGTACCAGCGGTTCCGCCCGCCATCTGCCGCGCCTGGCGGCCAGGCTGCTACGCCATTCATTGCCCAGCACGCTCATCGTCAGCCACCAAACAGTTCGGTAAAGGTTTCGCGTACCGCAGCGTCATCGGCCACCGCTTTCGCCACGTCCGGCGTCAGCAGTTTGATCTGATCAATTGGCGCAAAACCTTCAGGAGCCGCCACGCGCGAATCGATCGGCCGGTTGCCCTGCTTCGCCACCAGCTGCTGACCCGCTTCCGACAGCATAAAGGTAACAAACGCTTTGGCGGCTGGCAGGTTATGCACTGACTTCATGATCGCCACCGGTTCGGTGACGTAGGAAACGCCCTCCTGCGGATAGACCAGATCGATCGGCGAGCCCTGTTTTCTGGCGCGGATAATATCGGCGTCGGTGATCACGCCATACTTATCCATGCCGCTGGCGACCGCCTTCAGCGCCGGTCCGTTGCCGCCCTGCGGCGCGATGCCGATGGCGGCCAGCTGCTGATAGAATTCCCAGCCAATGGACGGCGTGTTGATGTCAGTGTGCAGCTTGTACAGCGCCGCGCCGGAGTAGAGTGGACTCGGCACCGCAATCTGGCCTTTGTTTTCCGCCACTGCCAGCGCTTTCCAGCTGGTGACCGGTTTGGCGCGCTGGGTGTTATAAGCGATTACCGTGGCGATAATCTTGGTGCCAAAGAAGGTTTTATCCGCATCGTAATAGGCGGGATTAAGCTGGCTGACCGGCGCATCCTGCCAGGCATAAAGCTGGCCCTCTTTCTTGAGCGCGCCAAGATTGATCGCGTCGGCCACCAGCAGCACATCAGGTTTGACCTGGCCGCCCATCATCTCGGTGTGCAACACGTTCATCAGCTGGGTGGTGCCGTTGCGGGTCCACTCCACCTCCACTGTCGGGTAAGCGGCCTTAAACGCGTCGATGGTCTGTTGCGCAATTTCAGGTGCCTGAGAGGTGTAGATCACCAGCTTGCCGCCGGGCGCGTCCGCCGCCAGCGACAGAGAGGAGGCCGTGAGGCCCGATAACAACAACAGCGCGTGAAACGAGGTGCGAAAAGCCCTTTTCATGGTGTCTGAAACCCTTTATGCAGGAAGAATCCAGCCGTCATCGACGGCGACGCCGACGGTGTCATCCACCGCCAGTAATGCAGCATCGTTAAGCGTCAGCGACAGGCTGACATCCGGTTGATTGAGTGGGCGCAGATTGAGTTGATGATAGCCGCCGCGGAAGATAATCCGCTCGACGCGGGCGGCAAACTGACGTTCATCGCTATCCGCCAGGCGGAAACTGACGTTGTGGAAGCTGGCTTTGCCGTGCGGTAGCGGACGCTGCTGAGGCGAGCAGCGCAGCAATACCCGCAGCCCGCACAGCGTGGCGGTCGCCTTGCCTGGATCGAGCGGTTCAATATCGCTGACCGGCAGTACCCGTCCTTCATCAATAAAGGTGGCGACCATCTCGTTAGCCGGTTCGCGCCACAGGGTCTGCGGCGTGGCGAACTGCATCACTTTGCCGTGATCGAGCACCACGATGCGATCGGCTAAGGCCATCGCTTCGCGTTGATCGTGGGTGATATAGAGTAAGGTGGCGCCACTGTGACGATGGAAGCGGCGGAACTCCTCTTCCATGGTGGCGCGCAGGTGGACATCCAGATTGGCCAGCGGCTCATCCAGCAGCACCAGCGTAGGCCGCGCGACCAGGCAGCGGGCCAGTGCCACGCGCTGACGCTGGCCGCCAGAGAGATCGGCCGGCCGGCGAGCAGCGAAGCGCTCCAGCCCGACCAGCGTCAGCGCCTGAGTGGTGCGCAACTCGCGTTCGGCGCGTGCCACGCCGTTGACCTTCAGGCTGTAGGCGACGTTTTCCGCCACCGTCATGTGCGGCCATAAAGCATAGTTCTGAAACACCACGCCGAGATTGCGCGCTTCCGGTGGCAGATGCAGTCCGTCAGCCGCGACCCGCCGCTCACCGATGCTGATTTCACCGCTGTCGAGGGTTTCAAAACCCGCCAGCAGCCGCAGCAGCGTGGTTTTGCCACAGCCCGACGGTCCCAGAACGGCAACAAACTCGCCCTGGTGAATCTGTAACGAAATCGCGTCCAGTACCGGCTGCGCCCCGAATGCTTTGTGCAGTCCGGTTAACGAAATTGCCGCCATCTCATTCTGCCCCTGCCGTTAACGTTGTGGGCAAAACGCTACGACAGTTTGATGACAGCCCGGTGACAGCCTGGCTTCAGAGTGGCGACAGCCGATCGGGCGGCTACGCCCTGGCAGGCACTCGCCGCCGTTTCTGGCTTATTGCTGTGCGGTCAGCGCGGCAATCGGCTGCCAGATATCGGTCATGGCACCCTCTTTGCCGGTAAACGGGTCCTGATGCGGCAGCGGAACGTTTTTGACCTGCGCCTGCGACGTTTTCAGCTTAGCGGGTTCGTCACGTAGCGTTTCCGGTGACATGCCCTGCGGATAAGCGCCGACGACCAGAAAATCTTCGCTGGCGCTGACCTGCCTGTGGCCGACGCCCGCCGGGATCAGTACCGCATCACCGGCGCGCAGCGTCACCATCCGGCCGCTGTCGCCGCCAAACAGCACTTCCGCCCAGCCCGCCGCCACACCCAGCAGTTCGTGGGTATTCGGGTGATAATGGGTATAGGGAAAGATCGGATAGCGCCAGGCTGGCGGCCAGCCGTGTTGTCCGAAGGTGGTTTCAAACCACGCAGCGATATCCTCTGCTTCATCCGGCGCCACGCGCGGCCAGATAATCAGGGGTAACGGGTTATTTGGCACGCCGCCCGACGGGCTGGCGAGCATCAGGTGCTGGGGATTGTCAGAAGCCCCGGCAGAGAAGGTGCCCGCGGCGAACGACATCAGCAACATCAGACTGGAGGATTGAACAGTCATACAGGTTCTCCGGTTTTTTTCTAAGTGTGGCAAAGCCCGGCCACAATGCAATGCGCGCCAGCCAGCACAATTAACATAATTAACTGATATTGCTAACTAAAGCCAAATGTGTCGTTAACAATGTTGCGACGCCATAGCGCAGCGGTTGAGGATGGTGGTTATCACTGCACGAAATTGTTGCAAAATGTCAGGCGGCGGGCGCAGTGATGAGGGCAACTGTTATATAAAAAGTGCACAAATCTGTTTCTGATATTCTTGACTGTTATCTGTTCTAATCGCTAACAGATGACAGTGAGGTAAAAAAATGGAAGCCATTAAACAAATCCTGATCGACGAGATCGCCACGCTCAACCGCGAAGAACGTCGCGACAATCGGCCGCGCTTTAGCCTCTCATTTCTGAAAAACCATCCCGGCCTGTGGGCGGTGATGTACCTGTGCTACGGTCTGTGCGTCGCGCTGATTTTCACGACTGAAATGCTCGGCTGGCCAGCCTTCTGGTTTGCCACCGCGTTCGTGCTGGTGATGAGCTTTTTAATGCTGCTGGATATCAACCCTAAATACCGTTTCGAAGATATTGATGCGCTCGATCTGCGCGTCTGCTACAACGGCGAATGGTATTACGTCCAGCCGGTTCCCGAGCAGGCGGTGTCACGTATCCTGTCGCTGCCGGAGACGCCAGAGCGGGTTAAAAGCGGTATCCAGCGCCTGCTGACGCAAAAAGGCGAAGTCGATTTTTATGATGTCTACTACCTGACCTGGGGACATCAGGAAGCGGCGCGCGTCTGACCCTGCGCCATCAGCTTACCCAGCGTTTCAATTGCCGCCTCGGCCCGCGTATCCCACGGCCAGGCGGTATTGAGTCGAAAGCAGTGACTGAACTGCTCCCCCGCCGAAAATAACTGCCCCGGTGCAATACTGATCCCCTGTGCCAGCGCCTGCTGATACAACTGCGTGGTGTTGATGTTGTCCGGCAGCGTTACCCACAGGAAATAGCCACCGCGCGCTTCGCTCAGCGTCGCCTGCGGCGGCAGCACTTTCAGCAATGCCTGACGCACCATCTGCTGGCGCTTCGCCAGAATCTGTCGCAGCCGTTTCAGGTGGGTGTCGTAACGTCGGGTGGCGAGAAAATCGGCCAGCGCCAGCTGCATCGGCGCGCTGGTTGACAGGGTGCTCATCAGTTGCAGACGCTGAATACGCTGCGCATGCTGGCCGGCCGCTACCCAGCCAACGCGGAATCCGGCCACCAGCGACTTTGAGAACGAGCCACAGTGCAGCACGTGACCCTGCCGATCCCAGGCTTTAGCGGGCAGCGGTGGCGTGTCGCCTGACCAGAGTTCAGCATAAACATCATCTTCAATCATCGGCACCTGGTAACGCGCCAGCAGCGCCACCAGCTGCTGCTTACGCTCGGCTGATAAGGTGACGCCCAGCGGGTTCTGTAGCGTTGTCATCAGCCAGCACGCTTTGACCGGCCAGCGCTGCAGCGCCTCTTCCAGCTGCACCAGATCGATACCGTTCTGGGCATCAACCGGAATCGCCAGCGCCTTGAGCTTCAGCCGCTCAATCGCCTGTAATGCGCCATAAAAGCTCGGCTGCTCAATCACCACATAATCGCCCGGCTCGGTTAACGACTGCAGGCTGAGATTAAGCGCCTCCAGCGCGCCGCTGGTAATGACGATCTCATCCGGCGACAGGGTAATGCCCTGACGCGCATAGCGTTGCGCCAGCAGCTGCCGCAGAGTGGCATTGCCGGGCGGCAGATTGTGCAGCGCATCGGTTGGCGTCAGCTGATGGGAGACGTTTGCCAGCGAGCGCATCAACTGGCGTTGCGGAAACAGTGCGGGATCGGGAAAGGCGGAACCAAAGGGAACGATGGCCGGATCGCGGGTCGCCTGCAGCACATCAAACACAAAGTCGTTGATATCGACCTGCTCGCTGATGGTGACGCTGAGCGGTGCCGGTGCTAAGGCACGCGGCGCGACGTAGTAGCCAGACTGCGGCCGGGAGACGATCCAGCCCTGACTCTCCAGCAGCTCGTAGGCGTGCAGCACCGTCATCAGGCTAAGCCCCTGCTGCGCAACCTGCTGGCGCAACGAGGGTAAACGGGTGCCCGGCAACCAGATGCCTGCCTCTATCTGCTGCTGAATTTCATCCATCAATCGCTGGTATTTCGCCACGGGTCGCCTCTCCTTTTTCACCCGCGAGACTTTACCATGCACGACGGCTAATGACAGGCCGGGCTTGCCACTTATCTTGCCCGCAGGGGTCAGGCTGGCGCAACCTGTGCCGCTAACGGCGGTTCACCAGGCTTCAGCGCCGCGCTGATGTCCACTTTTTCATCGCCGACAAAATTAGCCAGTTCGTTGACCCGGTCAGGCGGGATCGGTTTACCCAGCAGATAGCCCTGCAGGGTGTTACAACCGAGGCTGGTCAGAAAAGCCTGCTGCTCAGGCGTTTCCACCCCTTCGGCCACCACTTTGAGCTGCAGCGACTGCGCCAGCGCCACTATCGCCGAGACGATGGTGGCATCTTCGCTGTGATGCTGCAGTTCATTGACGAATGCCCGATCGATCTTCAGCTCGCTGGCCGGTAAACGTTTCAGATAAAGCAGGCTGGAATAGCCGGTGCCAAAATCATCAATCGAGGCTTTCACGCCAAGCTTAGTCAGCTCGGTCAGGATACGAACGCTCTCATCTGGATCGCGCATCGCGGTGGTTTCGGTCACCTCCAGCGTCAGCAGCTCGGGTGGGATCTCATGCTGCGCCAGCGCCCGGGTGACGGTCTCCACCAGGTTGCTCTGTTCAAACTGCAGCGCCGAGAGATTCACCGCCACCGACCAGTGCGGATGGCCCTGCAGGTGCCACTGTCGCAGCTGGCGGCAGGCTTCGTTGATCACCCAGTTGCCGATGCCGACGATCATCCCGGTTTTCTCCGCCATCGGTAAAAACTGGTCCGGCGTCAGCAGACCGCGCTGCGGATGCTGCCAGCGCAGCAGCGCCTCAAAACCGAGGATCGGCCCGCGTGGCGCACAATATTTAGGTTGATAGAACAGGCGCAGCTCGTTGTTATCCAGCGCCTGCCAGAGATCGTTATTGAGCTGTAGCTGGCTCTGCGCCAGCAGGTTCATCGACGGCTGGAAAAAGGTGTAGCCGTTACGTCCGTTGTTTTTGGTGTGGTACATCGCTGCATCGGCGTTGAACATCAGTTCACGCTCATCCTCGCCGTCGCCCGGATAGACCGCAATCCCGATACTGAGCGACACCACCAGTTCATAACGCGAAATATCAAACGGACGATCGACCGCTTTCACCAGCTTATCGGCGACCGCAGCCGCATCATTAGGATCGTCAATCTCAATCAGCAGCACAAACTCATCGCCGCCCAGCCGCGCCAGCGTGTAGTAGCCGGTCATTTGCTGGCTCATCCGCTCGGTGACGCCAATCAGCAGATTGTCGCCAATATGGTGACCAAAGGCGTCGTTAACCGCCTTAAAGCCATCCAGATCCATGAACATCAGCGCAAACTGGGTCTGCTCCCGGTTCGCCTTGTTGATCGCCTGCTCCAGCCGGTCCTCCAGCAGAATGCGGTTCGGCAGGCGCGTCAGGTTATCGTGCAGCGCCAGTTGGGCCAGTTCACGGTTCGCCTCGGCCAGCGAACTGACCAGAATCGAGGTGCGCGCCTGCATGCGGGCATCCAGCATCGACACCAGCAGCGTGATGCCGAGGATTGAGATGGTAACCACCGTGACCAGAATCGCCAGCCAGTTGCTGTTGACGCCGTGGGTGGTCGGGTGGCTGTGCAGCGGAAACTCTGCCGCCATCATGCCGGTGTAGTGCATGCCGGCGATAGCCGCGCCCATCACCACCGAGGCACCGATACGCAACAGCGTCACCCGGCCGGTCTGGCCTTCGCGCAGGTTAAAAGCCAGCCACAGCGCCGCGCCGGAAGCCGCCAGCGCGATGATCACCGACACGGCGATCCAGCGCCAGTTCCAGACGATACCCGGTGAGAACATCAACGCAGCCATGCCGGTATAGTGCATGGCGACCACGCCGCTGCCGAGGATCAGCGCGCCACCCGCCAGCCGCCGTAACGGCAAATCGCCGTTGCACACCAGCCACAGCGCAAAGATGGAGGCGCAGACCGCGATGCCGGCTGAAAACGCGGTGAGTCCGGCGTTGTAGCTCATCACCATTTCCATGTTCATCGACAGCATGCCGATGAAATGCATCGCCCAGATGCCGATCCCCATGGCAAAACCGCCGCCGAACAGCCACACCAGCGCCACCTTGCCGGTTGAATGCACCACCCGTCCCGCCATATCTAACGCGGTAAACGAAGCCAGCATCGCAACAAGAATCGAAACGATGACGATAAAAGAGTCGTATGAGGTCACTAACATAGTGCATTCCCGAGAAAAGCCGTGCCAGCAGCTGGGTGGTGTGAGTAAGGATCAGGGATTGTCTTGTTGTACAGGTTATCGGCAATATCTGCGGGATAATTAACCTGTCACGATACATGTTTCCAATGTGTTCAAGCGTTAAAACCTATCGTCAGACGCCGGTCAGCTGGGGCACCGGCGTCGGCAGGCTGAATTCGCCGACCCGATCGGCTGGCGTCGGCCTGCCCAGCAAATATCCCTGCAGCGCGTCAAAACCGAGGCCGGTCAGCAACCGCTGCTGTTCCTCCGTCTCGACCCCTTCTGCCACCATCCGCAGATTCAGGCTCTGAGCCAGCGTCAGCATCGCGGTCACTACCGTGGCATCCTCGCTGTCGGGTCGCAGACAGTTGATAAAGCTGCGGTCAATTTTCAGCTCACTGGCATCCAGATGTTTCAGATGCAGCAGATTAGCGTAGCCGATACCAAAGTTATCGATCGCCACACTGACGCCAGCCTGCTGCAACTCACCAATACGCTGCTGGCTGAAGAGCGGATCGCGCATGGCGATGGCCTCGGTAATTTCCAGCATCAGCGCGCCCGCCGGCAGCTGATGGCGCGCCAGCGTTTGGCTGAGGGTCGTCAGCAGATCGCGCTGATGAAACTGTAAGGCTGACAGATTCACTGAGACGGTCCAGTCGCTGTGTCCCTGATTATGCCAGATCTTCAGCTGGCGACAGGCTTCATTAATCACCCAGTTACCGAGCGCAACAATCTGGCCGGTCTTTTCCGCCCGCGGCAAAAACAGGTCCGGCATCAGCAAGCCGCGCACCGGATGCTGCCAGCGCAGCAGCGCTTCAAAGCCCATCAGCAGGCGGCCGCTGGAGCGAAATTTAGGCTGATAGAATAGCCGCATCTCCTGGCGTTCGATCGCTTTCCACAGATCGTTCGCCAGCTCAAGCTGATGCTGGGTTGCGGCACTCATCGCCGGTTCAAACAGGCACCAGCCGTTGCGCCCGTTATGTTTGGTGTGGTACATCGCCGAGTCGGCGTTCAGCAGCAGCTCCTGCCTGTTTCGGCCATGCAGCGGGAAGATAGCAATGCCGGCGCTGAGCGACACGTGCAGCGAGTAGCGATCAAGTTCAAAGGCGACATCAATCACCCGCACCAGCTGTTGCGCCAGCTGGCTGGCGGCGCTGATATCGTAACCCTCGGCCATCAGCACAAACTCGTCGCCGCCGAGGCGTACCAGCAGTATCGCCTCGCTGAGCTGATTGCGCAGCCGTTCTGCCACCGCAATCAGCAACCGATCGCCGACGTGGTGTCCCCAGGTATCGTTGACCGCCTTGAAGCCGTCGAGATCCATGTACATCACCGCAAAGCGGCTGTCAGTCAGCGTGGCCTGCTTGATCGCCAGATCCAGCTGCTGCTCCAGCATCACCCGGTTGGGCAGCGCCGTCAGGTTGTCATGCATCGCCAGCTGGCGCAGCTCCTGATTGGCCCGGTTGAGCCTGGCGGTCAGCCGCGCGGCGCGCAGTTGTGCATCCAGCATGGAACTCAGCAGGGTGACGCCAAGAATGATGAGCGTAATAATGGTGACCCACACCGCCAGCCCCTGAGTGCTGACTCCGTTATGCTGCATTGCGCTGACGTGGCTGAACTCCGCCGCGGCCATGCCGACATAGTGCATCCCGGCGATGGCAATCCCCATCACCAGCGACGCCAGCCCGCGCATAATCAGCAGGTTGTATTCTCCCTGGCGCAGATGAAACGCCAGCCACAGCGCGACGCCTGACGCGACAAAGGCAATCAGCATCGACAGCGCCACCAGCGGCCGGTTCCACTCAGGCTGCGGCGAGATCAGCAACGCATACATGCCCAGGTAGTGCATCACCACCACGCCCGCGCCGAGGATCAGGCTGCCGCGCAGCAGACGACGCCGGGTCAGGTCGGCGCCACCGACCGTCTGACCAAACGCCAGCATCGACGCCAGAATCGCCACCAGCAGCGAGACAATAGTCAGCCGGACGTCGTAACGCAGGGTCATCGGCATCATCATCGCCAGCATGCCAATGAAGTGCATCGCCCAGACGCCAATGCCCATCGCGGTACCGCTCACCAGCAGCCAGAGCCGGGCGATCCAGCCACGGGAAACCGCCACCCGCCCCGCCGTGTCCAGCGCAGTGAAAGAGGCAATAAACGCGACGATTAGCGAAACGCAGACCAGAACGCTATCCCACGAGACCAGTAGCATGTGTAACTCCTCACCACCTGCCGGTGAACGGGCGCTGTGTAAAGCCTGAAAAAACACTCTGAAAACACCCGCGGGTGAAAGTTATTTAGCGCCAGGGTTGATGTTGTCCTGCCGTCCTGGCAACCCGCTATCTGTGCAGGGTGACTTTTATCGCTGGCCGCTGCTGAGCAGTAAAACGTTATTTTGTCTGATTGGTGCAAGAACATATCACCGAAGCAGAAAGGACGATAGAGGGGAAGAAAATTATGATTTTCGCTTTCCTGTCTCCCTGTAATGCCTTGCCGTTACTGGGTTATCGGCGCTTCAGGCAATTTGATTAATGAAAAATAGCCGGGCGTAATTAGCGTGACGCTTTAACTGTTCTATAGTAAATAAAACTGATATAAATCATTTAGCTTAAGTCCAGGATATTTCTCAGGACTCCGGCATTACTTACATCGTTGTGATTATTTTCTCTATTTTTGGGTTGAACCGTTAAATTAACACCGGGTGAAAAAGCACTGACTCTGGATAATCGGTAAGGAATGATTATTAAATTCAAGCTTTTTCTTTTGGCCGCTGCGGGCATCTCCACAGCACTTCCGTCATTAACGCTGGCGGCGACCACCTCGGGAACCATCAACGCGACGCTGACGCTGACCACCGGTTGTCTGGTCAACGGTCAGTCAGCCACCGCCGGGGTTAATTTCGGTACCTTAAACTTCGGTAGCAGTGCGGCAACCTTCGATACCCTGAACGCCACGCTGGTCGGCGCGGCGGGTAACGGTATTTTTGTCCGTTGTACCACCGGTCAGGACTATAACGTGGTGGTCACCAGCAGTAATACTGCGCCCGCCACCGTCTATGGTACGGCCTCCACTTCACCGCGCTATCTGGTTCTGGGCTCAGATAACGCTCAGGGAATCGCCTATACGCTGTATAGCGATGCCTCATTTACCACGGCGATTGCCAATAACACGCCGATTGCGGCCAGCGGCACTACCGATCCGACCTTAGGCACTAACTATGCCATTTACGGTCGGGTCATCGGCGGCGGTTTCAATCCGCTGATCCCGGCTGGCACCTACACCGATACCATCAACGTCGCCGTGAACTATTAACTGCATTCACGGGTGAATGTGGGTGGCTGTCACGCGGTCCTGCCTGACAATTGCACGCGGTCTGTCCCTGCTGATATGGAGTGTTAGCGCCTGGAGTCTGCCGACCAGCACTTTCCAGGTAACCGCTTCGATTGTGGCAGGCTGCGTGATATCCGGTACCAATACCGGCGTTTTTGGCACGCTCAATTTTGGCTCCCAGTCGGGAGTGTCAACCAGCGTTGTCAGCGCCAGCTATGTGCAAAGCACTACCCTCAACCTCGCCTGCACGCCGGGCACCACGCTGAGCATGAGCATTAACCAGGGCAACAATTACACCACGACGCGCAACCTGAAACTGCCGAACTTCAGCAATACCGTTCCCTATACGCTCTACAGCAACGCCAGCCGCACCACGGTCATTCCGGTGAATCAGGCGGTGCCGCTGAGCTACAGCAATGCCAATAACATTACGCTGCCGATTTATGGCCAGCTAAAACTGCCGGGTACCGCGCGCGCCGGCGTCTATACCGACACCCTGACCGTCACCCTGAGCTGGTGAGGCGAGATTAACAACAAGGAAACGACGATGAAGTCACTGCGCGCCCTGCTATTACTGATCGGCACCACATTGCTGCCGCCGGCCTTTGCCGCCAACTCGGTGATGATCTGGCCGATCGATCCGGCCATCAACCCGACGGAGAAGGCTAGCGAGCTGTGGCTGGAGAATCGCGGCAACACCACCACCATGATGCAGGTTCGGGTCTTCAGCTGGCAGCAGGTCAATGGCCAGGAGCAGTACCAGACGCAGCAGCAGGTGGTTGCCAGTCCACCGATGGTACGGATGGAGCCCGGCCAGAAGCAGTTAGTCCGGCTGATCAAGCAGACCCCACCGGCTGCCGGTCATGAACTGGCCTATCGGGTGGTGCTGGATGAGATCCCGACGCCACGCCAGCCGGGTGAAAACCAGGCCGGCCTGACCTTCCAGATGCGCTATTCGGTGCCGCTGTTTGTCTATGGCGACGGCCTGAACATCGACAGCGCCCGCCCCGATCTCAGCTGGCAGACGCTCAGCGAAGGCGGCAAACGCTGGTTACAGCTAACCAACCGCGGCAACGGGCATGCCCGCCTCAGTAACGTCACCGTCGGTGGCCGCAAGCTGGGCGAAGGCTTATACGGTTACGTGCTGGCTAACAGCACCTATCGCTGGCCGCTGAACGCGGCGGTAAGCGGTGAACTGGTGGCAGAGGTGAATAAGAATTCGTGGCGCAGCGCTGCCCTAAAGTAAGCGCCAGATGAAACCTTTTCCCCTCCATCGCTGTACGCTGGCGGTTGCCAGCGTCTTCTGCTGTCTGACGCCGGGCACCACGCTGGCGGAGACCTACTCATCCCTGCCGCCGCCGCCCAGTCTGCAAAACCAGGGAAACGGTCAGCAATATATGCTGGAGCTGGTGGTTAACCAGCAGGCGCGCGGTGACATCGTGACGGTCGAGCAGCGTGACGGCCACTTCTGGCTGCGCAGTGGCGACCTGCAGCGCGCCGGTCTGCCGTTGGATAAGCTGGGCCAGCAGCCACAAATCGACGTCAGCGCGCTGCCGCAGGTCAAAGTAGAGTATGACGATGCGCGGCAGCGCCTGCTGCTCACCGTACCGCCGGGCTGGCTGCCGGGTCAGGTGATTGGCGAGGCGCAAAACGGACCGCGCTACCCCGGACGCACCAGCAATGGAGCGCTGATCAATTACGACCTCTATGCCAGCCGGACCGATAACAGCGGCACCCGCCTTTCCGCCTGGAACGAGCTGCGGCTGTTTGGTGCGGCCGGACAGTTCTCCAGCAACGGCGTCTGGCAGCAGCAGTTGGAGGGCAGCAACAGCTATCAGGATGACGGCTATATCCGCTACGACAGTTGGTGGAGCAATGAAAACGAAAATGCGGCGATCAGCTGGCAGGTCGGCGACCTGGTGACCGACTCACTGGCCTGGAGTAACAGCGTGCGGCTGGGCGGCGTCCGGATTGGCCGTGACTTTGGTGTCCGTCCCGATCTGGTGACCTATCCGCTGCCCGCCTTTTCCGGCCAGGCCGCTGTGCCCTCGACCGTCGATCTGTTTATTAACGGCTATCGCTCCAGCCAGGCGAATGTGCAGCCGGGGCCGTGGTCACTGACCAACGTACCGTTTGTGAATGGCGCAGGTGATGCGGTGATCACCACCACCGATGCGGTTGGCCGGCGCATCACCACCACCCTGCCATTCTACGTTTCCAGCAGCCTGCTGAAGTCGGGATTGTCCGACTACGCGTTTTCAGCCGGGGCGATCCGTCAGAACTACGGGATAAAGAATTTTGATTATGGCGCGGCGGCGGCCAGTGGGTCTTATCGTTACGGTATGACCGACTGGCTGACGCTGGAGAGCCACGCTGAAGGAAGCGACAGTCTGGCAATGGGCGGCGTCGGCGGCCTGCTGCGCGTCGGCAGCTGGGGCGTGGTGAATGGCGCGGTGGCGCAAAGCCAGCTCGACGGCCAGACCGGCACGCAGTACAGCTGGGGTTATCAGTACAACAACCGCTGGTTTAACCTCGGTACCCAGCAAACACAGCGCAGCCGCGACTTTGGCAATCTGGCGCTGGTCGGCAGCCGCGCCGGCACCGACGCCGGCAGCAGCTATGCGCTGTCGCGCCGCAGCGCCCAGTACAGCGCCAGCGTGTCGCTCAACCGCTTCGGCAGCGTCGGCGCGGCCTATATCGACATCACCGGTGGCCGCGGCGATCGCACCCGGTTATGGAACCTCTCGTGGAGTAAAAATCTGTGGGGTAACAGCAGCCTCTATGTTTCAGCCAGCCGCGATCAGCAGGAAAAAAGCTGGACCGGTGCTATTTCGCTGGTGATCCCATTCGGCGAACAGGGCAGTGCCGCCATCAGCACCGAACGCGACCAGCTGGGGCGCGATAATCAGCGGCTCTATGTCTCGCGCGCTATGCCCAGCGACGGCGGCATCGCCTGGGACGCCTCGTGGGCCAATCAGAGCGGCGACAGCGGGGATTATCGTCAGGGCAGCCTGCGCTATCGCAACAACCAGATCGATACCTCGGCGGGCTTTTATGGCGATGATGACAATACCACCCAGTGGGCTGACCTTTCCGGCGCGCTGGTGTTGATGGACAACAGTCTGTTTATCGCCAATGAGATTAACGACGCCTTTGTGCTGGTCAAAACCAACTATCCCGACGTCACGGTCCGTTACGAGAACCAGTCGATGGGCCGCACCAATCAGCAGGGCTATCTGCTGGTGCCGTCGATCAGCAGCTACTATCCGGCTAAATATGATATCGATACCCTTGACCTGCCCGCGGATATGACCACACCGCGGGTAGAGCAGCGTTTTGCCGTGAAACGTCAGAGCGGTTATCTGCTCAACTTCCCGGTGGAAAAACTGCGCTCCGCCAGCGTGATCCTGCACGATGCGCAGGGCCAGCCGTTGCCGGTGTCGAGCCTGGTGCAGCGCCCCAATCACGCTACCGAATATGTCGGCTGGGATGGCATTGTCTGGATGGAAGATCTGACCGCCAGCAATCCGATACGGGTCGTGACGCCGGATGGCCGCCACTGTGATACCGAACTGCAAATTGCCGGCGGTCAGCCGCAGGCGCTGAGAACCTATGGGCCATTAACCTGCGCGCTGCCGGCAGCGGCGGCTGGCAACGCCGCCCATCCTGCTGATGCTTTTACTACCGGAAACTCACCATGATAAATCGTCTGCTATTCGCCAGCCTGTTGCTGCTGCTGCCGTCACTCGGCTACGCCGCCTGCGCCCTGCCCGCCTCCACGGCCAGCTTCGGCTCCGTCACCACCTTTGTTGCCAACAGCACCGTCAGCGCTGTCACTACCAACGCCAACGTCAACTGTGGCGCCGGTGCGGCGCTGTCGCTGCTGGGCAATAACCAGATCACCTTTCAGCTGACCGGTGCCACCAACAGTAACGGCACCCGCGGCATCCTCAAGCGCAGCGGCGATACCGGCAGCGACAATGTACCGGTCCGGCTCTGTACCGACAGCGCCTGCGCTACTGAACTGACGGTCGGTGGCACCCCGTTTGTCTATGGTTCGCAAACCCTGATCAACCTGGCTGGCCTGCTCGGCAGCCTGAACTTCACGATTCCGATCTATCTGCGCACCGTGCCCGGTCAGGTGGTCGCGGCGGGCACATATCAGGTGACGCTGAATATGGCTGTCACTTACCGCATCTGTACCAGTATTGGCATCGGTAGCCTCTGCTTAAGCGAACAGACCGGCAGCGGGGTGATTCCGATTACCGTCACGGCGATCCTGACTAATGACTGCACCACCATTACCGCGCCGAATATCAGCTTTGGCAGTGCGCCGCTGGTCGGCAGCTTCTCCAGCGTGTCACAGACCATTAACGTACTGTGCAGCAAAGGCAGCACCTATACCGTCGGCCTGAGCAACGGCAGCTATCCGGTCGGCAGCGTCAGGAACATGGCGAGTGGCGCGAATCGTCTGAGCTATGAGATCTATCAGGGGACCACCAGCAACCGCTGGGGACCAGGCGGGACTGAGCGCTGGAGCAGCACCACCTCGTCGGCGGTTTCGGCAGATGGACTGACGCGCGGCTTTAACTACACCGCGCGGGTCCTGACCAGCCAGAACACGCCGCCAGCCGGAAACTACAGCGACAGCGTGGTGGTGGATTTGTCATTTTAGAGCGAGGCGCTGACCGGTGCACCGCTGTGGCGCGCCTGATACTGCTTCACCATCCGGCCAATCAGCAGCGTGCCGATTAAGCCACAGACGGCGGCGAAGGTCAGCCAGACGCCCGGCATCGCTTTGTCGCCGGTGGCGTGGATCAGGTAGCTGGAAATCGCCGGGGTAAAGCCGCCAAACAGCGCAGTCGCCAGGCTGTAAGCCATAGAGAAACCGGCAGCGCGCACCTCGGCGGGCATGATTTCCGCCAGATACACCACCATCGCCCCGTTATAGCTGGCATAGAGAAACGACAGCCACAGTTCCGCTTCCAGCAGGTGAGCGAAGCTGGCCGATCCCACCAGCCAATGCAGCACCGGCCAGGTGGTGGCAATCATCAGCAGAGTAAAGGCGATCAGCAGCGGGCGACGGCCGATGCGGTCTGACAGCGATCCCATAAGCGGCAGCCAGATCAGGTTAGAGATGCCGACGCACAGCGTCACCAGGAACGCCTGCTTATCGCTCATCATCAGCACCGTTTTGCCGAAGGTCGGCGTAAACGCGGTGATCATGTAGAACATCACGGTGGTGGTGACTACCATCAGCATCCCCGCCAGCACCAGCGCCCAGTTACTGGCCACCGAACGCATAATCTCGGTCATCCGCGGATGGTGTTTACGCTTGCTGAACGCTTCGGTCTCTTCCAGCATCCGGCGGATATAGAACAGGAACGGCACGATCAGGCAGCCGACCACAAACGGAATGCGCCAGCCCCACTCGGTGACCGCCTCTTTCGCCAGCAGATGATTCAGCGCCAGGCCGAGCAACGCGGCAAAAATGACCGCAATCTGCTGACTGCCGGATTGCCAGCTGACAAAGAACCCTTTGCGTCCTTCTGGCGCCACTTCCGCCAGATAGACCGAGACGCCGCCCAGCTCAACGCCTGCCGAGAAGCCCTGCAGTAAGCGGCCGAGCAGGATCAGTATCGGTGCCGCCGCGCCCAGCGTGGCGTAGCCAGGCACCAGCGCAATCGTCAGCGTACCGATCGCCATCAGACCCAGCGTCAGCAGCAGACCTTTGCGGCGGCCATGATGGTCAATGTACGCCCCCAGAATGATCGCCCCGAGCGGACGCATCAGGAAGCCGGCACCAAAGGTCATTAGCGTTAACATCAGTGAGGCGAACGGGTCGTCGCCCGGGAAAAAGGTTTTGGCAATGGCGGTGGCGTAATAGCCAAACACCATAAAGTCGTACATTTCGAGAAAGTTACCGCTGGTAACGTTGAAGATGGTTCTGGCCGCGCTTTTGGGCGACTTTTGTAAAGACGGGGTGTGACTCATAACGGCTTCCTGAAGGTTTTTAGCCGTTTTAGCCTGCCTGATGCGGCAATAATGTGAGCTGGCTCACCATTGCACTTGACAAAACTGTGTTGAGTGGTAACAAATAATTAACATGACTGTTTCACCAGCATAACCGATCGGTGTAACAGCCGGTTCGCCTGATTTCGTCTGGTCTGGCTGAGGCAATAAAAAAGGCGGCTGAATCAGCCGCCTTCTCTTTGTGCCAGTTAACCCGCTATTTCTTCACGGTTTCCATGCCCATCAGACCAATTTTCAGATAGCCTGCGGTACGCAGTTGATCCATCACGCTCATCAGCGTTTCGTAATCCACCGACTTGTCCGCCTGGAAGAAAATGGTGGTCTCTTTGTTGCCGCCGGTCTGACCGGTCAGCACGCTGACCAGCGATTCCGGCGTCACCTGATCGTTACCGACGTAAAGCTGTTTATCGGCCTTGATCGACAGGTAAACCGGTTTTTCCGGACGCGGCTGCGGGGCGCTGGTGGAAGCAGGCAGATTAACGCGCACGTCGACAGTTGCCAGCGGCGCCGCCACCATGAAGATGATCAGCAGAACCAACATCACGTCGATAAACGGCGTCACGTTGATCTCATGCATTTCGCCATCTGTTTCCAGGTCGTCGTTTAATCGCATGGCCATAACAGCTTACCCTAAGCGCAGTTTCTGGGTCGCCGCAGGACGCGGAACGTCAGTGGCGACGTTTCCCAGGTCAATATCACGGCTCTGTAACAGCAGCACCTGCGCCGCCACATCACCGAGCGAGGCTTTGTAGTTAGCGATCATGCGGGCAAAGACGTTATAGATCACCACCGCCGGAATCGCTGCCACCAGGCCAATTGCCGTTGCCAGCAGCGCTTCCGCGATACCCGGTGCAACGACAGCGAGATTGGTGGTCTGGGTTTTGGCGATGCCGATGAAGCTATTCATGATGCCCCACACGGTGCCGAACAGACCGATAAACGGCGCGACCGACCCGATGGTCGCCAGGAAGCCGTTGCCCCGGCCGGCATGGCGGCTAAAGGCGGCAACGCGGCGCTCAAGGCGGAAGCTGGTACGATCTTTAATGCCGTTGGTGTCTTCAACGCCAGCGGAGAGTTCAAGTTCGTTCTGCGCGTCATTCAGCAGCACGCTGCTGTGACTGTGTGCGGTGAACTCCCTGGCAATGCGGGCGGCGTCATTCAGATTGCGGGCTTCACCCAGCGCCAGTTGCTCACGCTTCAGGCGACGTTTAGCGGCGCTCAGTTCGGCATATTTGCCAAAGAAGATCGCCCAGGTCACGACTGAGGCCAATAACAGGCCAATCATGACCACCTTTACCACGATATCGGCATGTTGATACATGCCCCAAACGGAGAGGTCCGTTTGCATCAAATCACTGGCTACCACGCTGCTTCTCCAACTTCATCTACAGGGATGCGAGACAAGCGCGAATAATAGCAAAATAACGGCGAATTGATAGTCGTTCTCATTAGTATTTACAAACTCTGGCACTCGCTGTGCCCTGCCACGCCGTCAATATCACCAGAGGTTGCAGGTTCGTTTCGAAAATGTGATGTTGCATGAAAATTTATTAAAACAACGTTTCAAAATGTGATCTCATTCATTCAATCAGCATCGGCGCATTTCTCCGGCGGCAGTTTTCACTATGCTGGCTGCACGCGGCCCCTTGCTACACACGCCGGATTCCTGAGCGCCGCCCTTCTTCTGCTGGAGACAACATAATGAGAATGACCCAAACACGCCTGGCATGTGCCCTGGCGGCAATGATGGTGAGCGCCACCGCCTCGGCACAGGTGATTAAAGTGGCAGAAGTGCAGCCGGCTGGCTACCCCACCGTGGTGGCTTTGCAACACATGGGCGACAAACTGAAGCAGGCAACTGATGGACGGCTGGAGATGAAGCTTTATGCCGGCGGCGTGTTGGGCGATGAAGATCAGACCCTGCAGCAGGTGCAGCTGGGCGCAATCGATATGATCCGCGTATCGCTGGCACCGGTCACCAGCATTGCGCCGGAAACCAGCGTATTGACGCTGCCCTATGTTTTCCGCGACGTCGACCATATGCACAAAGTACTGGATGGCGAAATCGGCAAAGAGATTGCCGACAAATTCGATAAAGATCCCAACGCCCGGATGGTGTTTCTCGGCTGGACCGACGCCGGTGAACGCAACATGATCACCAAAAAACCGCTGGCGAAGCCCGAAGATCTGAAAGGCATGAAGATCCGGGTACAGAACAGCGCCATCTCCCTGGCCACGCTGAAAGCGATGGGTGCCAACCCGGTGGCGATGGGCGTCAGCGAAGTGTTCAGCGCCATGCAGACCGGCGTGGTTGACGGCACCGAGAATAACCCACCGACCTTTGTCGCCCATAACTATATGCCAGTCGCGAAGTACTACACCCTGAGCGGCCACTTCATTCAGCCAGAGATGATTCTGTTCTCGAAACGCGCCTGGGATCGTCTCAAGCCTGACGATCAGGCACTGCTGAAGAAACTCGGTAAAGAGGCGCAGGATGAAGAGCGTCAGCTGTGGGCAACCTATACCGAACAGTCGATCGCGAAGATGAAAGCCGGCGGCGTCACCTTCCAGCAAACTGACCGCGACTATTTCGTCAAGGCCACCCAGCCGGTGCGCGATCAGTTTGGCGGCAAATATCAGGATCTGATGACCCGGATCGCTGACGTGAAATAACCCTTCCCGCGCCACACTGCCGTGTGGCGTGCTTAATCAGGTATCAATTATGGCTGCTTATACGCGTCTGATGGATGGGCTCTATCTGCTGTGCATGCTGGTTGCCGCCGTGGCGCTGATGATCATGGTAACGGTGATCCCGATTGGGATTTTTGCCCGCTACGTGATGAACGGGGCGCTCTCCTGGCCGGAACCGGTCGCCATTATCTGCATGATCATTTTTACCTTTATCGGCGCGCCGGTCGGCTTACGCGCCGGGACCCATATCTGCGTCTCAATGATGACCGATCGGCTGTCACCTGCCCTGCAGCGTCTGCTGCTGCGGGTCTGCGATCTGCTGATGATTATCACCTGCCTGGTAATCTTTCAGGCCAGCTACAGCCTGTGTGAAGCGATGTGGGTGCAGTCGCTGGCTTCGCTACCCGCCGTTACCTATGGCGAGATGTATCTGCCGATCCCGATTGGCGCGCTCTTTACCCTGCTGTTTGTTGTTGAGCGATTGCTGACCGGCGATCAAAGCCAGCGGCCGATTGTCACGCTGGGCGGCACCCACTAATCCGGAGCAGAAGATGGACGCATTGATTTTATTAGGCAGTTTGCTGGCGTTGCTGCTGGTGGGTTTTCCGGTGGCGTTTGCGGTCGGCCTGAGCGCCTTTATCGGCGCCTGGTGGATCGATCTGCCGCTGGAAGCGGTGGTGATTCAGATTACCAACGGCATTAACAAATTCTCGCTGTTGACCATTCCGTTCTTCATTCTCGCCGGGGCGATCATGGCTGAAGGCGGTATTGCCCGACGGCTGGTCAATTTCGCCTACATCTTTGTCGGCTTCATCCGCGGCGGCCTGTCGCTGGTGAATATCGTCGCCTCAACCTTCTTCGGCGCGATTTCCGGCTCATCGGTGGCCGATACCGCCTCGATCGGCTCGGTGATGATTCCGCAGATGGAAGAGAAAGGCTATCCGCGTGACTTCGCCGCCGCCGTTACCGCCAGCGGTTCGGTGCAGGCGGTATTAACCCCGCCCAGTCATAACTCAGTAATCTACTCGCTGGCCACCGGCGGGCTGGTCACCATCTCTTCGCTGTTTGTCGCCGGTATCTTACCTGGCCTGATGCTGGGTGGCTGTCTGATGATAATGTGCCTCGGTTTTGCCCGTAAACGCGGCTACCCGAAAGGCGAGCGGATCCCATTTCGTCAGGCGCTGAAGATCTTCTTTGATGCGTTCTGGGGCCTGTTCACCGTGGTGATCATTATGGGCGGGATTCTGTCCGGTATTTTCACCGCGTCGGAATCTGCGGCGATTGCCTGTATCTGGGCCTTCTTCGTAACGATGTTTATCTATCGTGACTTCAAATGGAACCAGCTGCATATTCTGCTGTTTCGCACCATTAAAACCGTCACCATCGTGATGGTGCTGATCGCCTTCGCCGCCGGGTTCGGCGCGGTGATGACCTTTATGCAATTGCCGACCCTGATCACTGAAGCGTTTACCAGCCTGTCGGACAACAAGTATGTGATTCTGATGTGCATCAACATTCTGTTGCTGGTGGTCGGTACGCTGATGGATATGGCGCCGCTGATTCTGATCCTCACGCCGGTGCTGCTGCCGGTCGCGACGACACTGGGCATCGATCCGGTTCACTTCGGCATGATCATGCTGACCAACCTCGGGATCGGCCTGATCACCCCGCCGGTTGGTACGGTACTGTTTGTCGCCAGTGCGGTCAGTAAGCAGAAAATCGAGCAGGTGGTCAGCGCGATGCTGCCGTTTTACGGCATGCTGTTTATTGTGCTGATGCTGATTACCTATATTCCGGCCATCTCCCTCTGGTTACCGCGCCTGATGGGCGTGATGTAGCGTCAACCAAATCGGGTCCGTCAGCGGGCCCGATTTTTATCCTGCGACGCACTCTGATAATCGCCATTGAGTCTCAACCCTGCTGGCCGTTTCGTGATAACGTGAAGGCTTAGGCAGAAGCGGCAAAGGCGACTCATGACCACCAAAAAAATTGATACCACACTCGTCAGTGCAGGACGCAGCAAGCGTTATACTCAGGGCTCGGTAAACAGCGTGATTCAGCGTGCCTCCTCGCTGGTTTTTGACACGGTTGCGGACAAAAAACGCGCCACCGCCGGTCGGGCAAAAGGCGAACTGTTTTATGGCCGCCGCGGCACCCTGACCCACTTTGCCCTGCAGGACGCCATGACCGAGCTGGAAGGCGGCGCGGGCTGTGTGCTCTACCCGTGCGGCGCGGCTGCGGTCGCTAACGCGATTCTGGCGTTTGTCAGCGCTGGCGATCACGTATTGATGAGCGGCGCGGTCTATGAGCCGACGCAGGACTTCTGCCATAAAATTCTGCAAAAGATGCAGGTCTCGATCGGCTGGTTCGATCACTGCATTGGCAGCGAAATTGGTGCGCTGGTTCAGCCCAACACCCGGGTGGTGTTTCTGGAGTCGCCCGCCTCAATCACTATGGAAGTGCAGGATATTCCGGCCATCGTTGCGGCGGTTCGCGCCAAAGCACCCGACGCGATCATCATGATCGATAACACCTGGGCCGCCGGGATTCTGTTTAATGCCCTGGCACATGGAATCGATATCTCAATTCAGGCCGGCACCAAATATCTGATTGGGCACAGCGACGCGATGATCGGTACCGCCGTCGCCAATGCGCGCTGCATCGATCAGCTGCGTGAGAACTCCTATCTGATGGGCCAGATGGTTGATGCGGATACCGCCTATATGGCGAGCCGGGGTTTGCGCACGCTTGGCACCCGACTGCGTCAGCACGAAGAGAGCGCGCTTCAGGTGGCGGAGTGGCTGGCGGCGCGTCCTGAAGTCGAACGGGTTAACCATCCGGCGCTGGCGCAAAGTAAGGGCCACGCCTTCTGGCAGCGCGACTTCAACGGCAGCAGCGGGCTGTTCTCCTTTATCCTGAAACAGAAACTTAGCCCAGCGCAACTGGCGGAATATCTCGATCACTTCCATCATTTCAGCATGGCCTACTCGTGGGGCGGTTATGAATCGCTGATCCTGGCGAATCAGCCGGAGGAGCTGGCGGCGATTCGGCCGGCCGGTGGGGTCGATTTCACGGGCACGCTGGTACGACTGCATATTGGCCTTGAACATGTTGAGGATCTGCTCAACGACCTTGAGGCGGGTTTTGCGCGCCTGACGCGCTGAGTAAGCTAAACAGAAGATAAACGCGGTGGCCGCCGCCAGCAGAGATTGCCAGGCGGCGGCAAGATTATTGTTAAAATTTGTCCCGGACCGTTCAGGCGGCAGGCCGAAGGTGAAGCGCTGAGCTTCCGCAGAATAAGCAGGTTCAGCACTTTTCCGTCGCGGCAGCCTGACAGGCGGGTTTTCCTTGTGACGTGATGGAATAGCTAATGGGTGTTTTACACGAGATTGTCCACGCGCTCTGGCATCAGGATTTTGCCGCGCTGGCGAATCCGGATGTAGTGTGGGTGGTGTACGGCGTAATGTTCCTGACGCTGTTTCTGGAAAACGGACTGTTGCCGGCCTCTTTTCTGCCGGGCGACAGTCTGCTGCTGCTGGCGGGTGCCATGGTCGCCAAAGGGGTGATGGATTTCATTCCGACGATGGTGATCCTTACCACCGCCGCCAGTCTCGGCTGCTGGCTGAGTTATCTGCAGGGGCGCTGGCTGGGCAATACCCGGCTGGTCAAAAGCTGGCTGATGCACCTGCCCGCGCAATACCATCAGCGCGCCTGGAATATGTTTAACCGCCATGGCCTGATGGCGCTGCTGGTGGGTCGTTTTCTCGCCTTCATCCGCACTATTCTGCCGACCATGGCTGGCATTGCGGGCTTACAGAATGGCCGCTTCCAGCTGTTTAACTGGCTGAGCGGCGTCTTATGGGTCGGCATCGTGGTGGCGTTTGGCTATGGCATCAGCCAGGTACCGTTCATCAAGCGTCATGAAGATCAGGTGATGGCGATTCTGATGGTGCTGCCGATGGTATTACTGTTTCTCGGCCTGTTCGGCAGCATTATCGTGATCTGGAAGAAACGTCGCCAGAAACAGGCCTGACGTTCCCTCTCTGGTGAGGACCCGCCGCCTGTCAGGCGGAAGGGTCCGCCACCGTCTGACGTACCCGACTCACTTCCTCGCCCGGCGTGACGCCAAAATAGCGCTTAAACTCGCGCGAAAACTGCGACGGGCTTTCATAGCCAACCCGCACCGCCGCCGCACTCGCTTTCAATCCATCATGCAGCATCAGCAGCCGCGCCTGATGCAGGCGGTAGCGTTTGAGATATTGCAGCGGGGAAGTCTGGGTCACTGCCTTAAAGTTGTGGTGAAACGCGGAGACGCTCATGTTCACCTCCGCCGCCAGCGCGTCGACGCTGAGATTATCGGCGAAGTGGTTTTCAATACGCCGCAGCGCACGGGCAATCTGACTGAACTGGGTCTGGCGACTCACCAGCGACAGCAGCGCGCCACCAATCGGGCCGGTCAGCACGTAATAGATTATCTCACGCACAATATGCGGCCCCAGTACCCGGGCATCGCGCGGCTGCGTCATCACATCCAGCAGGCGTTCCGCCGCACACAGCATCGGTTCGGTCAGCCACGCCGAGTGGATGCCGGAAGTCAGCGGCTGTGGCTGAAACTGTTCATCGTCACCAATCTCAATCAGCAGATCCTGCAGGCTGGCGGTATCGACATTCAGACACAAACCGGCGATCGGCACCTCCGGCGAGGCCCAGGTTTCACACTCAACCGGCAGCGGCACCGTGAGCATCAGGTACTTGCTGGCGTCGTACTGGAATACCGTACTGCCGAGATAGCCGGTTTTGCTGCCCTGAAACAGGATCACAATGCCGGGCTGATACATCATCGGCGTGCGCGGACGATACTGATTGGCATAAATCAGCGAAACATTACTGACCGGATAGAGGCGATCGCGGCCGTGGGTCATTAAGGTCACAACCTGCTGCGCCAGGCGGTGACACAGAGCATCATGTGCCATCCAGACTCCTTATCAGGACAAAAATTCAGTGTGCCGTGACACTGCCTGAACCGCCAGCAAATTGGAGAATCAGGCAAGAAGTTTGCCGGATCGGGCATGGCCATGCCGTCGCCCTCGTTCAGCCCGACAGGCAGGGTGTGAATTGTTGGCTAGACTTAAGCACAGTGAAATCTCACTGGTTAACTGCAACGGAAAGGAGCGACTATGGCAGACCAACCCATTATCAAACTGCACGATGGCAACATGATGCCGCAACTGGGACTGGGCGTGTGGCAGGCCAGTATTGAAGAAGCGCGTCAGGCGGTACTGAAAGCCTTACAGGTCGGCTATCGCTCGATTGATACCGCCGCCGCATATAAGAATGAGGAAGCGATTGGTCAGGCGCTGCAGGAAACCGACGTGCCGCGCGACGAGATTTTCGTCACCACCAAGCTGTGGAATGACGATCAGCAGAACGTTCAGCAGGCGATGGAAACCAGCCTGCAGAAACTGCAGCTGGAGCAGGTTGACCTCTATCTGATGCACTGGCCATGCCCGGAAAAGGATCACTACGTTGACGCCTGGAAGAAGATGATTGAGCTGCAGCAGCAGGGGCTGACCAAAAGTATTGGCGTCTGTAACTTCCATGAATCCCACCTTAAGCGGCTGCTGGATGAAACCGGCGTGACGCCGGTGGTTAACCAGATTGAGCTGCATCCGATGCTGCAGCAGCGCACGCTGCATGCCTGGAATGCGATGCACCAGATTCAGACCGAATCCTGGAGCCCGCTGGCACAGGGCGGTAAAGGCGTGTTTGATCAGGAGGTGATTAAATCGCTGGCCAAGAAATATGGCAAAACCCCGGCGCAGATCGTCATTCGCTGGCATCTGGATAGCGGCCTGGTGGTGATTCCGAAGTCAGTGACGCCGGCGCGTATCGAAGAGAACTTTAAGGTGTTTGATTTCCGGCTGGATAAGCATGAAGTCAGCGACATCACTAAGCTGGATAGCGGCAACCGTCTGGGGCCGGATCCGGAAACCTTTAACGGCTAAGCGGTAATACCGTTTACGGCGCGGCGTGACGCGGTTCATTGCTGTTGTCGCACTAAAAAAAAGGGCAACGTCACGTTGCCCTTTTTCGTTACGCCGTACGGCTTACTGCGTCGGCTGCACCACCAGTTGACCGGCAGTTCCGCGGTCGGCCAGTTCCAGCGTCTGGCTGTAATAGACAAACGGGAAATGGTCTGACGAACTCTGCGGGAAGCTGACCATCAGTTCCACATCACCGTCGACCCACACCGTATCTTTCCAGCCACGATCCTCGCCCATCGGCTGCGCGCCATTGACGCTCTTAATCAGGAACATCACGCCCTGAATATGCAGCGCCTGGGGCCGATCGGCATGCACGATCCAGCGCTCAAAGGTGCCCTGCTGCGCGGTGGTATCAATACGGTTCATATCCCAGATCGCCCCGTTGATGCCCGGCATACTGTCGCCGATGCGGAATTCACGTGTGCGTACCGCCACCCCATCCAGAATCTGATCGGCCAGCAGCCGCATCGGCAGATTATCGGTGACCAGCGGCAGCAGGCCGGTGGGTCGTAAGGTCAGGATCAGGGTGGAGGTCAGGATGGAGGATGGCTCAAAGAAGCCGCGCAGCCGATCCATAATGCCCGCCGCGGTACCCGCAGTAATCGACACTTCATCGCCCTGCGACATATCGATCAGCACTTCGCGTCGTTCGCCCGGCGCCAGTGACAGACGCTGCACCGCAACCGGCGCAGGCAGATAGCCCTGATCGCTGGCTATCACCATAAACGGCCGGTTATCGCTCAGCACCATCTCATAACGTCGCGCATTCGAGGCGTTCAGCAGACGCAGACGCACCCAGCCACGCGAGACCTCAACAAACGGGTTACGCACGCCATTGACCAGCAGCGTATCACCGAGAAAGCCGCCATCCTGCGGTGGATCGTAAACCGGGGTAGCGAAGTTATCGAGCCGCTTGTCCTGAATGATGATCGGGAAGTCATCGACGCCGTAATGTTTTGGCAGCGGCAACTGCTTGCTGACCTCATCTTCAATCAGCCACATGCCCGCCAGCCCGTTGTAGATATGCGGCGCCATGCGGTTTGGCGTATTGGCGTGATACCAGCAGGTCGAGGCCGCCTGACGAATCGGCAGGACCGGCGCCCAGTCGACGCCGGCTGACATCATGCGCGGTGCGCCGCCCATCAGCGCGCCCGGTAACTGCAGGCCGCTGACGGTCATTGAAACCGGCTCATTGAGGCGATTGCTGTAGATCAGCTTCACATCGTCGCCGCTGTAGACGCGCACCGTCGGGCCGAGATAGAGGCCATTGATGCCCCACACCGGCACTTTGTTGTTGTCGCCATTGAATGACCAGTGGCTGCGCTGCATGGTCAAAAACAGCGGCTGACCGCGACGGGATTCCAGCAAGGGCGGAATCGGAAGTGGCGTATCACCATTGGCGGCGGACGCGGCACGGGCCGTATGAGGCATAACACCGGCGCTAAGCGCCACTCCAGCAGAAAGCTGGATAAACTGACGTCTGCTGAAAGACATAAAACTTCTGACCTTTTACGCGTGGCGCTGACGCGCCAACCCTGTTTTTATTGCTGTTATGTGCTGTGCTGCGTTCACGGCGAGCGGTTAATCACCGCTCGCCGGACGGCATCCCTGCAGGCGAATTCGGCGAAGCGATCGCCGGTCAGATTTTACCGTTTTTTTCGCGTTCTTCGACTTCGGCGTTGAGCTCTTCCAGCTTCGCCGCCATCATTTCACGGCAATGGGTTGCCAGCTTACGCACCGAGGAGGACTCGAATTGTTTAACGTCAACCGGTGGCAGCATCTCAACGATGACCAGCCCATTGTTCCAGCGGTTCAGTTTGATCTTACCGTGGGTATTGGACACCACAATCGGGATGATCGGAACGCCAGCCGCAACCGCAGCATGGAACGCACCGGTTTTAAACGGCAGTAAACCGCGGCCGCGACTGCGGGTGCCTTCCGGAAACATCCAGAACGAGATGCGCTTACGGTTAAACTGATCGACCAGCTGGCCAATCGTGCCGTGCGCTTTAGCCCGGTTATCCCGGTCGATCAGCAGATTACCGGTCAGCCAGTAGAGCAGACCAAAAAACGGTACCCACAACAGGCTCTTTTTGCCGACCGTCACCGTGGTTGGCTGCACGATTTTGGCGGCGGTCACCATGTCATAGTTGTTCTGGTGGTTAGCGATATAGATCGCATTGCCGTAGTTGTCAGCGCCTTCCGGACGGCGCAGTTCTACTTTAAGGCCTAATACCGTCGACAATTTACCGAACAGACGACCAAAAGTGGCGACGTGGCGCGGATTGCGCGGTGAAAAAAGACACCAGATACAGCCAAACACAGAGACTAATATCGAATAAATTACCACGATAATGGTACGCAGTATCAGTAACATAGTTCCCTCATTGAGCCACGGCTGACACAGCGTCAGCCGGGTAGTTTACGCGTCGCTGTCCGGGCTGGCCGGACGCGCAGGGGCATCCAGTTCAACACGATCAATTTTTTGCAGGCCGCGCGGCAGCAGTGTGCCACGGCGTCCACGGTCGGCGCGGAATTTCTGCAGCTCTTCACTGCGCAGCAGCATCTTACGCTTGCCAACATGCAGGGTGATGGCGCTGCCTGGCGGCAGAATCATCAGCCACGCCAGCTTATCCTGACCGGCGGCAGCTTCAGCGGCGGGGATCGAGATAATCTTGTTGCCTTTGCCTTTCGACATTTGCGGCAGTTCGCCTACCGGGAACATCAGCATCCGTCCCGCCTGCGTAATCGCCAGCAGCATGTCATCTTCATGATGCACCGCCATCGGCGTCATCACATGGGCGTTTTCCGGCAGCGTCAGCAGCGCTTTACCGGCGCGGTTACGGGAGACCAGATCGGCAAAGGTGCAGATAAAGCCATAGCCCGCATCAGAGGCCATCAGTAATCGCTGTTCATCCGGCTCCATCAGCACCTGCTCAACCACCGCACCCGGCGGCGGCGTCAGCTTACCGGTCAGCGGCTCGCCCTGCCCGCGTGCCGACGGCAGCGAGGTCGGATCCAGCGTGTAGCTGCGGCCGGTGGAGTCGATAAAGGCCACCGGCTGGTTGCTCTTACCGCGTGCGGCCGCCAGATAACTGTCGCCCGCTTTATAGCTCAGCCCGGCAGGATCGATATCATGCCCTTTGGCGCTGCGTACCCAGCCCATCTGCGACAGCACAATGGTCACCGGCTCAGACGGGATCAGCTCGGTTTCGCTCAGCGCTTTCGCTTCTTCACGTTCGCGCAGCGGAGAACGGCGCTCGTCACCATAGCTGGCGCTGTCGGCCTGTAACTCTTTCTTCAGCAGGGTGTTCATCTTGCGTTCAGAAGCCAGCGTTGCCTGCAGCTGATCGCGTTCTTTCTCCAGCTCGGCCTGCTCAGCGCGGATCTTCACCTCTTCCAGCTTCGCCAGGTGGCGTAACTTCAGTTCGAGGATCGATTCGGCCTGGGTTTCACTCAGCTCAAAACGTGACATCAGTACCGGCTTCGGCTCATCTTCGGTACGGATGATGTGGATCACTTCATCAATATTGAGGAAGGCCACCAGCAAACCGTCGAGGATATGCAGACGACGCAGCACGCGGTCGAGCCGGTGATTAAGGCGACGTTTTACCGTATCACGGCGGAACACCAGCCATTCCGACAGGATTTCGTGCAGGTTTTTAACCGCCGGACGGTTGTCCAGGCCAATCATGTTGAGGTTAACCCGGTAGCTTTTTTCCAGATCGGTGGTGGCGAACAGGTGGTTCATCACCTGATCCAGATCGACCCGGTTAGAGCGTGGCACGATCACCAGACGGGTCGGATTCTCATGATCCGATTCGTCACGCAGATCCTCGACCATCGGCAACTTTTTGTTGCGCATCTGGTTGGCGATCTGTTCCAGAACCCGCGCACCTGACACCTGATGCGGCAGCGCGGTGATCACCACTTCGCCCTCTTCCTTCTTCCATACCGCGCGCTGGCGAATAGAGCCACGCCCGTTCTGATAGATTTTGCGGATCTCGTCGCGTGGCGTAATGATCTCCGCCTCGGTCGGATAATCCGGGCCCTGCACGATATCCAGCAGCGCATCCAGCGTGGTTTTGGGATGGTCGATCAGGGTGATCGCCGCCTGCGCCACTTCACGCAGGTTATGCGGTGGAATATCGGTCGCCATACCGACCGCGATACCGGTGGTGCCGTTCAGCAGAATGTTCGGCAACCGCGCCGGCAGCATCTTCGGCTCCTGCAGGGTGCCATCAAAGTTCGGCTGGTAATCGACCGTTCCCTGACCTAACTCACCCAGCAGCAGTTCAGCATATTTTGACAGGCGTGATTCGGTGTAACGCATCGCGGCAAAGGACTTAGGATCGTCCGGTGCACCCCAGTTACCCTGTCCATCCACCAGCGGATAGCGATAAGAGAACGGCTGCGCCATTAATACCATCGCTTCATAGCAGGCGCTGTCGCCGTGCGGATGGTATTTACCCAGCACGTCACCCACGGTACGCGCCGATTTTTTAAATTTGGCGCTGGCGGTGAGGCCCAGTTCGGACATTGCGTAGATAATGCGTCGCTGTACCGGCTTTAACCCGTCACCAATGTAGGGCAACGCGCGGTCCATGATGACGTACATCGAATAGTTTAAGTACGCATTCTCAGTAAATGTGTGCAGGGCAAGACGCTCTGCACCATCCTGCGTCAGTTCACTCATTAATTTCTCATCCTCACATCGTGGCCCACAACGGCGGGACACCCGGCGGTGGTTTGGCGAGGATAGTACCTTATTCGCCGGTGTTAGTCACAGGGGAAGCGCGCGGTGACGGGCGGTCAGCTGGCGCTGATTACGCCGTCAGCAGCGCGAAAATCAGGCGGATTGCATTACGGCTGTGCACCTATCCACTGCCGGGCGATCTCACGGTACTCACCGGTGGCGGTGCTGAGGTGTAACCACTGATCGACATAGAGTTTCCAGCTGATGTCATCGCGCGGGATCATGTAGGCCTTTTCACCATATTGTAGCGGCCGATCGGCATTGATCGCACACAGCGTCGGGAAGCGCTGCTGCTGATAGCGCGCCTCAGAGGCATCGGTAATCATCACATCGGCGTGGTTATCGACCAGTTGCTGGAAGATGGTGACGTTATCGTGGAACAGGGTTAGCGAGGCCTGCGGCAGATGGCTGTGAACGAAGGCTTCGTTGGTACCGCCCGCCGGCTCCACCAGACGGACCTGCGGGCGATTGAGCTGCTCCAGCGTCTGATAGCGGTCTTTATCGGCACAGCGCACCAGCGGGATTTTGCCGTCTACGCCCAGCGGCTGAGCGAACCAGGCGGTCTGCTGCCGCTTCAGGGTAACGGATACGCCACCCAGCGCGATATCACACTGCTTCGCCAGAAAATCGGGCATCAGGGTTTTCCAGCTGGTGGCAACCCATTCTACTTTCGCGCCCAGTGAGGCGGCCAGCGCCTTCGCCATGCTGATATCCAGCCCTTCATACTGGCCGTCGGGACGCAGAAAGCTGTAAGGCTTGTAGTCACCGGTGGTACAGACTTTCAGCACTTTACTGCTGAGAACACTATCCAGACGCGACTGTGCCTGAGCGGCACCGGTGGCCAGCAACAGAGCAAGGATACGGTTTTTTTCATTATTGTGTTTTCTTTGGCAGGTTGGTTTGCGTACTGAATGGTGCCATAAATCGGCGTATTGTTGCCGCTACAGCAAAAGTGTTGTGATCAGCCTCCCATTTCTCTGTCGCCGCTTCGCGCGTAAGCTGAGCGTCATACACAGAAAACGGAGCACATATTCGAATGAGTAAGATCTTAATTATCGACGGCGGCAAAACGTTTGCCCACTCGAAAGGCGAACTGAACCACACCCTGACCGACGTCGCCGCCAGCCAGCTGCGCGATATGGGCCACGAAGTCTCTGTCACCGTGGCGGACAGCGACTACGTGGTGGCTGACGAAGTACAAAAATATGTCGACAGCGATGTGGTCATTTATCAGATGCCAGGCTGGTGGATGGGTGAACCCTGGACCGTTAAGCGCTACATTGATGAAGTCTTTACCGAGGGTCACGGTTCGCTGTACGCCAGTGATGGTCGCACCCGCTCTGACGCCGCCAAAAAATATGGTTCCGGCGGTCTGCTGCAGGGCAAAAAATATATGCTGTCACTGACCTGGAACGCGCCGCTGCAGGCCTTTACCGATCCGGAGCAGTTCTTTGAAGGCGTCGGCGTGGATGGGCTTTACCTGCACTTCCATAAAGCCAACCAGTTCCTGGGTATGGAAGCCCTGCCGACCTTTATCTGTAATGACGTGATCAAGCAGCCTGACGTGCCGCGTGACATTGCGGCCTATCGTGCCCACCTGACGCGCGTTTTTGGCTAAGCCAGGCTGCCGTTAAGCTTCACTCCCCCGCGAAAGAGGAATCCGCGAATGTTAACAGTCGTTGCTGAAATTTGTGTAAAACCCGGCCGCCGTCAGGCGGTGCTTGAGGCCGTAAAAGCGCTGATCCCGACCGTGCTGCAGGAAGAGGGATGCCACCAGTATGATGCGCTGCTGGACCATCAGGCACAGGTGCCGTGGAAACAGAACTCGCCGGACTCCATTTTTATGCTGGAACAGTGGGAAACGCTGCGTCATCTGGAGCAGCATCAGCAGATGCCGCACATGGATGCGCATCGCGCCATCATTAAAGATGATGTGCTGGATGTGAAAATTCTGGTGCTGGAACCCAGCGCCTGATGATCGCTGAAGCCCTGCCCTCTGTTCTGTAACCGGGGCAGAGTCTGGTGATAAGCCTGAAGCAGGGTGCCTCTCGCAGCGATAAATTAGCTCAACGCGCAGGAAATAAGGTCAGAAGAGGAAGCGTCCCGCGCCGGAGACGGCGCGGGACGAACGTGCCATAGATGGCAGTTGTTGCGCCTTTCCGATCTGACCCTGTTCCCTGCGCATGCACCCTCCCACAGCCAATCCAGCCAGATATTGTCAGCATCCTCCAACCTCTGCCCCGTGGCAGGGGTTTTTTATTATGTCATCAAAGCTCACAGCAGCTGGCGACGGTCGATCTCGGTGCGAAGAAAATCGAGAAAGCAGCCAATACGTGAGGAGAGCGTGGTGTTGCGATAGTAGACCGCGTGAACCGGCAGCCGCAGTTCGCGGGTTTCATCGGGCAATACCGGCACCAGCCGTCCGGCGGCGCAATCTTCCCGGCTGACAAAGTCGGAGAGGCGCGCAATGCCCTGCCCGGCCAGCGCCAGTTGCCGGATGGTTTCACCACTGGAGGCGGAGAGCGTCGGCTTGATCCGCATAAACTCGCCGTCGGGCTGCCAGACCGGCCAGACGTTGTGATTATCAAGATGGCTGAAACCGATGATCTGATGCTGTTCAAGATCGGCGACGGTTTGCGGCGTGCCGGCTTTCGCCAGATAGGCCGGGCTGGCCATCAGACGAATGGCACTGCTGCCCAGCATCCGCGCCCGCAGCGTAGAATCGCGCAGTTCACCAATGCGAATGGCGACGTCGGTTTGCTGCTCCAGCAGATCGATCAGGATATCGTCGGTATTGAGTTCCAGCTGAATCAGCGGATATTGCGCGCGGAACGCATCCACCAGCGGCACAATCACGTGCAGCATAAACGGGGTGGCGGCATTGACCCGTAATCGCCCTGAAGGCATTTCACGTCGCTGGGCAATCTGCTCTTCCGCCTGCTCTACCGACGCCAGAATCTGACGCGCATGCTCCAGAAACACCTGCCCTTCCTCTGTCAGTGCCAGCCGGCGGGTGGTGCGATGCAGCAGGGTAGTCTGCAGTTTGCTCTCCAGCCGGCTTAAGGCGCGACTGATGCCTGAACTGGTCTGCGCCAGCTGGTCGGCCGCGGCGGTAATCGATCCGCTATCCACCACGGCAACCCAGGCGCGTAACTCTTCCAGTGTAATTTTCACAATCGCTGCTGTCTCTGCTGTGTGGACCAGCCCGGGCGACTTATGGCCCGGCGGTCATTTTTGACGTGCGCAAGCTGTAAAACAGGACGCTGGCGCGTCCTGTTTTTTATACTTCGATGTCGGCCATGTCGCCTTTTTCCTGCAACCAGTTTCGCCGGTCTTCGGAACGTTTTTTCGCCAGCAGCATGTCCATCATGCGTAACGTCTGGTCCACGTCTTCATCACTGATGGTCAGCTGCACCAGCCGACGGGTATTAGGATCAAGGGTGGTTTCGCGCAGCTGCAGCGGGTTCATCTCACCCAACCCTTTAAAGCGCTGAACGTTAGGTTTGCCCTTTTTACGCTTCAGCTGCTCCAGCACGCCCTCTTTCTCATCTTCATCCAGCGCGTAGTAAACCTCTTTGCCCAGATCGATGCGGTAGAGCGGTGGCATCGCCACATAGACGTGGCCGCCTTTAACCAGCGAACGGAAATGCTTCACAAACAGCGCGCAGAGTAAGGTCGCGATATGCAGACCATCGGAGTCCGCATCCGCCAGAATGCAGACTTTGCCGTAGCGCAGCTGCGAAAGATCTTCGCTGTCGGGATCGATACCGATCGCCACGGAAATATCGTGCACTTCCTGCGAGGCCAGCACCTCATCCGAAGAGACTTCCCAGGTGTTAAGGATCTTGCCTTTCAACGGCATGATCGCCTGATATTCACGATCGCGCGCCTGCTTAGCCGATCCACCGGCTGAATCCCCTTCGACCAGGAACAGTTCGGTCTTATTCAGATCCTGCGCGGTACAGTCCGCCAGTTTGCCAGGCAACGCCGGGCCGCTGGTGAGCTTTTTACGCACCACTTTCTTCGCCGCACGCAGGCGACGCTGGGCGCTGGAGATTGCCAGTTCGGCCAGTTGCTCAGCCGCCTGTACGTTCTGGTTGAGCCACAGGCTGAAGGCATCTTTTACCACGCCCGACACAAAGGCCGCGCACTGACGTGAAGAGAGGCGCTCTTTGGTTTGTCCGGCAAACTGCGGATCCTGCATCTTCACTGACAGCACGTAGGCGCAGCGATCCCAGATATCTTCCGCAGAGAGTTTTACGCCGCGCGGCAGGATGTTGCGGTATTCACAGAATTCACGCATCGCATCCAGCAGGCCCTGACGCAGACCGTTAACGTGGGTACCGCCCTGCATGGTCGGGATCAGGTTAACGTAGCTTTCGGTGAGCAGTTCGCCGCCTTCCGGCAGCCATAACAGCGCCCAGTCGACCGCTTCAACGTCACCGGCAAAACTGCCGACGAACGGTTTTTCCGGCAGCGTTGGCAGCCCGTTAACCGCTTCGCACAGGTAGTCGGTCAGGCCATCTTCGTAGCACCAGCGCTGCTCGGTGTTATTCAGCTTGTCTTTAAAGACGATTTCGACGCCCGGACAGAGCACCGCTTTGGCTTTCAGCAGGTGCGACAGACGCGATACCGAGAAGCGCGGGCTGTCGAAGAAACTTTCATCAGGCCAGAAGTGTACGCGGGTACCGGTGTTGCGCTTCGCCACCGTGCCGGTGACCGTCAGTTCCTGCACTTTTTCGCCATTTTCAAAGGCGATGTCATACACTTCGCCATTACGGCGTACCGTGACTTCCACCCGTTTTGACAGGGCGTTCACCACCGAAATGCCGACGCCGTGCAGGCCGCCCGAGAACTGATAGTTTTTATTGGAGAACTTGCCGCCGGCGTGCAGGCGACAGAGGATCAGCTCCACCGCGGGCACGCCCTCTTCCGGGTGAATATCCACCGGCATGCCGCGACCATCATCAATAACTTCCAGTGATTGATCGGCGTGCAGAATCACTTCAACCCGCTTCGCGTGGCCGCCCAGCGCCTCATCGACGCTGTTATCAATCACTTCCTGACCCAAATGGTTGGGCCGCGTCGTGTCGGTGTACATTCCCGGGCGACGGCGAACAGGCTCAAGGCCAGTCAGGACCTCAATGGCATCCGCGTTATAGTTTGATTGACTCATCGTAAATGTCTGATTAGAAGGGTGAAATGGGGTGCGATTTCCGCATTACTCAGGGATGATTCAGACCGAGAAAGTCCAGAATCTGCGGGAAATGGCGCTCGAATCCAGTAAATGTATGGTTTCCGCCCTCTTCAACCGTATGGCGGCACGCGCTGTAATAGTCGAGCGCCTGACGGTAATCGAGAACTTCATCGCCGGTTTGTTGCAGCAGCCAGAGTAAATCGGGCGCTTCCAGCGGTTCAATCTGCATTACTTTCAGATCGTAAATGTGGCGTGACTCTAACACATATTGCTGGCCGGTGTAGGGATTCTGATTGTCGCCGAGGTAATCCGCCAGCAACTCAAAAGGCCGTACCGCAGGATTGACCACCACGGCCGGCAGCATAAAACATTGCGATAGCCAGGTGGCGTAATACCCGCCGAGAGAAGAGCCAACCAGACCCAGAGTTTCGCCGCTGCGGCTCAGCACTAACTCTTCCAGCATCGCGGCGGCATCCGCCGGAAAGGTCGGCAGCTGCGGCACGATCATCTCGAGCGCCGGATGCGTTACCTGTAGCCACTGACGGAACTGCGTCGCCTTGGCCGACTGGGGTGAGCTGTTGAAACCGTGCAGATAAAGCAGCGCCGCCATCGGTCAGTATCCTTCAGAGTCTAAATCGGGGCGGAAGATGTCGGTATCAAGACGGTTAACCTCGGTTTCAAGCTGGCCGTCCGGGTGCAGAGTAAACCAGCGCCAGCCCGGTGCCACGGTATCAATCGCGAAGCTGGTGCAGTGCGGTTTGAACTGTACGCAGGTGGAGGGCGTCGCCAGGACCCGGCGGCCGTGCCACTCGACATCCAGCTCCTGATGGATATGGCCACAGACCAGGGTCTTCGCCAGCGGAAACTGTTGCAACACTGCATCCAGCTGATGCGAATTACGCAGGCTGTGCTGGTCAAGCCAGGTGCAGCCGGACGCCAGTGGATGGTGATGCAGCAACACCAGAGTGTGCCGTTGCGGATAGCGGGCCAGCGCGTTTTCCAGCCACTCCAGCTGATAGTCACTCAGCATACCGTGCGGCACGCCGAACACCTGGCTGTCGAGCAGGACAATCTGCCACTGCTCGCCGATCAGCACCTGTTTGTGCGGATTGATGTGGGCGTCAGCTAAAGTATCGACCATTGCGGGCTGGAAATCGTGGTTGCCGGGCAGCCAGACGCAGGGCCTGGGCAAACGTGAAATGCCCTCAGCAAAATGCTGATAGGCTTCAACAGAGTGGTCCTGGGCCAGATCGCCCGTGGCGATGATCAGGTCATAGTCCCGATGCTGTGCAATTATCGCATCCAGGACCGCCTCATAGCTCGACCAGGTATTCACCCCAAGTAGCGATTCATGTTTTCCTGCGAACAGGTGGGTGTCCGTGATTTGCAGAATCCTGATTGCGGAACCGTTCGCTGCAGGAAGAGTTAGCAGGCTATCCAAAGCGTTTCCTTCGTCTCCACGCCATTTAACGCATTATACGCATCAGCAGACCGGAACTGCCATCGCGCCGTGCGCCAGGCAGTAGCGCAACCAGTCAGCGAGGAACTGGTTTATCTGATGTTTTTCATCACGCTGATGCAGTTTTTTATTAGGATAATCATAGCGCGCTTTGAAACGATAGATCTGTTGAGTTGAACACACTTCGGCGACCATCGCATCGTGGTAGAGCCGCACCGACATCGAAGGCAGGCTCCAGTAGCTCACGGCAGGCGCCACCTGGCGGATCTCCACCAGCGTGGTGTAGCGCGTCGACTCCTGAATCGTCAACTGATAACGGGCGCCACTCACCTGATAGATCACCGATGCGCCCGCGTCATCATCACGTGGCAGCAGGCGGCGTAACTGGGCGAAATTGGTTTCGCACAGCCGCATCATTTCGGGAAAGTCAGGGGTATAGCGCTGTTTCATTGTGGTATCCACTCTTCTCGTAGTTTCTCATGGTGCAACGCCAGCCATTGCAAGGCGATGACAGACGCCGCATTGTCAATAATCCCCTCTTCCACCCAGCGATAAGCCTGTTCGCGACTCACCACATGGACAAGAATATCCTCATTCTCTTCCTCCAGACCATGGCATCCTGTTGCCTGGCTGGCATCCACTTCCCCAATCAGCACCGATAAACGTTCACTGGTGCCTCCGGGGCTGGCCAGGTAATTAAGCATTGGCTTAATCCGTCCGACCTGTAATCCTGCTTCTTCGACCGCTTCGCGACGCACCACCTGTTCAACGGTTTCACCGGGATCGATAATGCCGGCCACCATCTCCAGCAGCCAGGGCGATGCACTGCTGTCATAGGCCGGAATGCGGATCTGTTCGATCAGCACCACTTCGTCGCGTAAGGGATCATAAGGTAGCAGCACGGCGGCATGTCCGCGCTCAAAAACTTCGCGCTGCACTTCGGCGCTCATTTCGCCATTAAAACGGCGGTGACGGAAGCGATAGCGTACCACTGAAAAAAAACCATCGTAGACGGTTTCGCGTGCAATAATTTCTACATCGTTTTTTGTAAAAGTCACAGGGGATTTTTTTTCTTCCGACATCATCTGGTTCCTTATGCAGATTGGGGTGGAGCGAAAAAAGCCTGGCACAGAGCTCCGTCTGAGTGGTTCTTTCTGAATTATTTACGTAAATTAGGGGAAGAAGGCACGTTCAGCCAACTTATCTCACAGTTGCCCTCTGCTAGAATCGGCGATAATTTTTTGGCTTACCCGGCAGCGCTACCACTGCAATTTGCTGCAACAAAAGGAATGCAAATGAAAAAACTGCTCCCATTTTTTATTGGGCTGAGCCTGGGCGGTTTCAGCTTCGCCAGCCAGGCCGAAGACCTGCTTCAGGTTTATCAACAAGCACGTCTGAGCAACCCGGATCTGCGCAGCGCCGCTGCCGATCGCGATTCTGCCTTTGAGAAAATCAACGAAGCGCGTAGCCCATTATTACCGCAGCTCGGTCTGGGTGCGGATTACACCTATAACAACGGCTACCGTGACAGCAGCGGTCTTCATTCCAACACGACCAGCGGCACGCTGCAATTAACCCAGACAATTTTCGACATGTCGAAATGGCGCGCCCTGACCCTGCAGGAAAAAGCCGCCGGCATCCAGGACGTTACCTATCAGGTTGCGCAGCAGGATTTGATTCTGAACACCGCGACCGCTTACTTCAACGTACTGAAAGCGATTGATACCCTTTCTTACACCGAAGCGCAGAAGCAGTCGATCTATCGCGAACTCGATCAAACCACCCAACGTTTTAACGTCGGCCTGGTGGCGATCACTGACGTGCAGAACGCCCGTGCGCAGTATGACAGCGTATTAGCTAACGAAGTCACCGCGCGCAACAATCTGGATAACGCGGTTGAATCACTGCGCCAGATTACCGGCATGGATTATCAGGCTCTGGCGTCGCTCAATATCGACCGCTTCAAAACCGATAAGCCGGATGCGGTCAGCGCGCTGCTCAAGCAGGCTGAAAGTCGTAACCTGACGTTGCTGTCTGCCCGTCTGAATCAGGATCTGGCACGTGAGCAGATTCGTTCAGCAGAAACCGGCCACATGCCAACGCTGGATCTGACTGCCTCAACCGGCATGTCCAACAGCAAATATGGCGGCAGCCGCGCTAACCAGAGCGCCGGTACGACCGATTCGATTACCGGTTCTAACCAGGTTGGCCTGAGCTTCTCTCTGCCACTCTACAGCGGCGGCAGCGTGACCTCGCAGGTGAAACAGGCGCAGTATAATTTTGTCAGCGCCAGCGAGCAGCTGGAAGGTGCGCACCGCTCAGCGGTGCAGACCGTGCGCTCATCGTTTAACAACGTGAATGCATCGATCAGCACCATCAACGCCTACAAACAGGCTGTGGTCTCAGCGCAAAGCTCACTGGATGCGTCTGAAGCCGGTTATCAGGTCGGTACGCGTACCATCGTCGATGTGCTGGATGCGACCACCGCGCTGTATAACGCTAAGCAGCAGCTTTCTGATGCGCGCTACAGCTACCTGATCAACCAGCTCAACATCAGCTATGCACTGGGAACGCTCAACGAGCAGAACCTGCAGGCGCTGAACAGCCAGCTGGGTAAAGAGATCCCAACGTCACCAGAAACGGTGGCACCGGAAAACGCGCAGCAGACCGCGCGCGTGGATAATGGCCCGTCTGCCAACGGCTCTGCCGCCGCAGCACGCCCTGCAGCTCGTAACAGCAGCAGCAATCCTTTCGGTAACTGATGACGATGACGGGTCGCTTTGCGGCCCGTCTCTCTATCGAACGTATAGCTAAGTAAAGATCCCTACAGTATCAGGCCCTCAGCTTCAATTTTGACCCCTCATCCCCTATTCTATGCGCTACCTTTGGGCACAGGATAATCATAATGAAACGCACAAAATCTATTCGCTATGCCGCTTTTCGAAAGAGCTGGCAGGCACGCCATTTAACGCCCGTCGCGATCGCCGTTTCGGCGGTATTTATGCTGGCAGGTTGTGAACAAAACGATGAATCCGTCTCGATGTATCAGAATGCGGATGACTGTTCGAAAGCCAATCCAGGCCAGAGTGCGCAGTGCACCACCGCCTTCAATGAAGCCAAAAAAGAGGCAGAACGCACCGCGCCTAAATATGCGACCCGTGAAGATTGCGTCGCCGAATTCGGCGAGAATCAGTGTCAGCAGGCTCCGGCTCAGGCTGGCGTCGGCAGCACCAACAATGCGGAAGCGCAACAGAGCGGCGGCAGCTTCTGGATGCCACTGATGGCCGGTTACATGATGGGCCGGATGATGGGCGGCGGCGCAGGCTTCGCCCAGCAACCGCTGTTTTCACCCAAAACCCCTAACAGCCCGGCAAACGGTCAGTTTGTTGATGCGTCCGGTCGTAACTATGGTGCTGCCACCTCAGGCAAAACCATGAATGTGCCGAAGACGGCGCTGGCACCGAAGCCTGCCACCACCTCGACCATCACCCGTGGTGGCTTTGGCGAGACGGTAGCCAAACAGAACAGCATGCAGCGCAGCAGCGCTACCGGCACCTCCAGCCGGACAATGGGAGGCTAACGCCCCGATGCAACGCATTGCCATTTCAGAACGCCCAGGCTGGCGGGAAAAAGCCACCGAGTTCGGTTTTCGTTTTCATACCATGCACGGCGAGCCGTACTGGTGTGAAGATGCTTACTACCAGTTTACGCTGGCACAAATTGAACAGCTTGAGGACGTCACCGCTGAGCTGCATCAGATGTGCCTGCAGGTGGTCGACAAAGTCGTTAACGATGAAGCGTTGCTGACCAAATTCCGCATCCCCAAACATACCTGGGATTTTGTGCGTGATTCCTGGCATCAGCGTCAGCCTTCGCTCTATTCCCGTCTTGATCTCGCCTGGGATGGCAAAGGCGACGCCAAATTACTTGAGAACAACGCCGATACGCCGACCTCACTGTATGAAGCGGCATTTTTCCAGTGGCTGTGGCTGGAAGACCAGCTCAGCGCCGGGCAGTTGCCGACAGGCAGTGACCAGTTCAACAGCCTGCAGGAAAAGCTGATCGCACGCTTTGCCGCGTTGCATCAGCAGCACGGTTTTAACTGGCTGCATTTCGCCTGCTGCCGCGACACTGACGAAGATCGCGGCACGGTGCAGTATCTGCAGGATTGCGCCACCGAAGCGGGCCTGCCGAGCGAATTTCTCTACATAGATGAAATTGGTCTGGGTGAAAAAGGTGAGTTTACCGACGTCCACGACCAGGTCATCAGCAACCTGTTTAAGCTCTATCCGTGGGAATTCATGCTACGCGAGATGTTCTCCACCAAGCTGGGCGACGCCGGCGTACGCTGGCTGGAGCCGGCCTGGAAGAGCATTCTGTCGAACAAAGCGCTGCTGCCAATGCTGTGGCAGATGTTCCCGAATCACCCTAACCTGCTGCCCGCCTTCTTTGCCGAAGATGAGGTGCCGCCGATGGACAAATATGTGGTGAAGCCGCTGTTCTCTCGCGAAGGTGCCAATATCCGCATTGTTGAAAACGGTCAGGAGATTGCCCGCGTCGACGGTCCGTATGGCGAAGAAGGTATGATCGTCCAGCAGTTCCATCCGCTGCCGAAATTTGGCGACAGCTACACGCTGATCGGTAGCTGGCTGATTGACGATCAGCCGGCCGGTATCGGCCTGCGTGAAGATCGCGATCTGATCACTCAGGATCTTTCCCGCTTCTATCCGCACGCCTTCATCGAGTAATGCCCTGACAAACAGACCCGCCCTGGGTCTGTTTGCATTCAGCCGACCTGCACCGACAACATACTGATCGCGCCCATCTCCATTCCATCCACCGGAATGCTGATCGTTTCCCCTTTCTGGCGTGCGCCCAGCACATATAACAGTGGCAGATAGTGTTCTGGCGTCGGGTTTGAGAGCGCAGCACCAGGATGCTGCATAAAGTTGACCAGCGGATGCGAAGCCGCGTCGCTCTCTGCCGTCAGGTTGTCACGCACAAACTGCTCAAAACTGCTGGCCCACGGATAGACCTCATCGCCACCGTCCCAGCGCACCTTTCTCAGGTTATGCACCACGTTACCACTGGCAACAATCATCACGCCCTCGTCACGCAGCGCCGCCAGCTTCTGGCCCAGTTCAAAATGCCAGGCCGGCGATTGGGTACTGTCGATACTTAACTGCACCACCGGAATATCCGCCTGCGGGTACATCTTGATCAGCACCCCCCACGAGCCATGATCGAATCCCCAGCTGTGATCCAGCTGTACCGGAATTGGCGCTAACAGACTAACAAGTTGTTCAGCCAGTTCCGGCGATCCCGGCGCCGGGTAGCGGGTATCAAACAACGCCTGCGGAAAACCGCCAAAATCATGCAGGGTGCGAGGATGTGCCATCGCCGTTACTGCGGTGCCACGCGTATACCAGTGGGCCGAGACCGCAATAATGGCGCGGGGTCGCGGCAGGGTATCGCCCGCGTGACGCCACGCGGTGGTATAGCGGTTCTCTTCCAGGGCGTTCATCGGGCTGCCATGGCCCAAAAACAGCGCTGGCATACGTGACTGGCTCATAACGGGTTCTCAGAATTGAATGTTTGATAGCCACTACGATACGCGCTTTACCCGCTATATCACGCGGATAAGCCTGATGATGATGCTCAGAAAATCTGAATAAGATTGATGATAAAGGAGATGACCGATCGGGGATAACAGCAGACGAAGGCTGGCTGACGGCTCAGATTGCCGCCACAAAAGCGGACGTGCGGATTAAGCACCGGTAAAACAGGCCGGGCTGGCCTGTTTTACCGCGTCATCACGCTGATTAACTGGCGTGACGCGTTTCGTGGCTACGACGCCAGGCCACTAAATCCTCAATCGTTACCACTGGCATATTGTGTTGTCTGGCAAACGTAATGGCTTCCGGCGCATGCGCCATGGTGCCGTCATCGTTGGTCAGTTCGCACAGTACGCCTGCCGGCTTGAAGCCCGCCAGAGTAACCAGATCGATGGTTGCTTCGGTGTGACCGCCACGGGTCAGCACACCGCCTTCGCGCGCGCGCAGCGGGAAGACATGACCAGGACGATTGAGATCGCTGGGTTTAGCATTATCGGCAATCGCGGCACGAATGGTGGTGATACGATCCTGGGCAGAAACCCCGGTGGTCACACCTTCGGCCGCTTCAATCGTCACGGTAAAACCGGTGCCGTAGGAGCTGGTGTTGTTCTCCACCATCATCGGCAGATCTAACTGCTGGCGACGCTCTTCGGTCAGGCAAAGGCAGACGATGCCGCTGCCGTGGCGAATGGTCAGCGCCATCTGTTCAACGGTCATGGTTTCCGCGGCGAAGATCATATCGCCTTCGTTTTCACGATTTTCATCGTCGAGCACCATCACACCGCGTCCCTCACGAAGGGCGGCGATAGCACGTTCTACACGCTGTTCAGGCGTGCCAAATTCAGAAAGTAGCGTCTGATTCATGGTAATAAAAACCTTTAAATGTATGGGTTACCAGAATCAGGGCGTGCTTAGGAGTGACGTCAAAAAGACGTGGCAATAACGTGAAGCAGACACAATTGTCCGACAGATGTCGTTACCCTCTCCCATCCGGACTGTAACCGTCGGCCCCGGAATTACACCGGATCTGCTGACCTTCATGGCGAATTTTCATCATCATGAAGCGCTCGCGGGCTTTCAGCCTAAGCTGATTTACCGCCGGTGGGGAATTGCGCCCCGCCCTGAGAATAAGCGTTTTTACTATAGCGCCGATTATCTGGAGCGGCAATCATCAATAGTGCAATTGCTTTTGCATTTCCTGCGTTGCCGATTTGAGGTTTATCCTTTTCATTTCTGGCATTACACTTAACCGCTATCAGGTTAGTAAAATGCTGACACAGCTCCCCGAAACCAGGAAATCATCATGATCGACACGAAAAAAATTGAACAACTTGCACGTCAGGTTCACGAAGCGATGCCGAAAGGGGTACGTGAGTTTGGTGATGATGTCGAAAAGAAAATTCGTCAGGTTCTTCAGGCGCAGCTGACGCGTATGGATCTGGTCAACCGTGAAGAGTTTGATGTGCAGACGCAGGTGTTGCTGCGTACGCGGGAAAAACTGGCGGCGCTGGAACAGCGTCTGGCACAGCTGGAAAGCCAGAGCGGCGCAACGCCGACAGCACCAGCCACCAGCGCACCCGTTGCTACGGCAAACACCGCAGCGGCGGGCGCAGCGACCTCTCCTGCCGCGTCACCCGCACCGTCAGCGATCACGACTCCAGATGTGGTCAAACCTGATACTGACAGCAACAACTAATCACCGGTTTAGCGGGAGCAGGTCTCCCGCTGACTGCGGGTATTAGCTGGCGCCGCGAATGGTTTTAATGATATTGGTGGTTGAGATGCCATCTTCAAAATTCAGCACCTGCACGTCTCCGCCGTTGGCCCACACCTCTTTACTGCCGGCGATATCTTCCGGTTTGTAATCACCGCCTTTCACCAGCAGATCCGGCAGGATACTGGCGATCAGCCGCTGCGGCGTATCCTCTTCAAATACCACCACCCAATCTACCGCTTCCAGCGCACCGAGTACGATCATGCGGTTTTCCTGCGGGTTAACCGGGCGGCTCGCGCCTTTCAGCCGTTTGGTTGACGCATCGCTATTCACCGCCACGATCAGGCGATCGCCCAGCTTACGCGCATTGGCCAGATAAGAGACGTGACCGGCATGCAGGATGTCGAAAACACCGTTGGTCATCACCACTTTTTCGCCACGCCGACGCGCCATTTCGACTGCCGCTTTCAGCTCCGCTTCGGTCATGATGCCGAAGCCCTGCTCCGGACGGGCATGAATCGCATTTTCCAGCTCAACGGTGCTGACGGTGGAGGTCCCGAGTTTACCCACCACTACGCCAGCGGCGGCATTGGCGAGGAAACAGGCCTCTTCCAGCGAGTCACCAGCCGCTAACGCCGCAGCCAGCACGCCGATAACCGTGTCGCCCGCACCCGTCACGTCATAAACTTCCTGGGCCTGAGTCGGCAGATGCAACGGCGCTTTGCCGGGTTGTAGCAGCGTCATGCCATTTTCTGAACGGGTCACCAGCAGCGCGGAGAGATCGAAATCAGCGATCAGCTGCATACCGCGCGCCACGATCTCCTCTTCGTTTTTACACTTACCGACCACCGCTTCGAATTCAGACAGATTAGGTGTCAGCAACGTTGCGCCACGGTAGCGGGCAAAGTCGGTGCCTTTCGGATCGATCAGCACCGGGACGTTTGCTTCGCGCGCCAGGGCGATCATGGTCTGCACGCTGCAGAGCGCGCCTTTGGCGTAGTCAGACAGCACCAGTGCGCCCGCAGCCGCCAGCGAAGCACGCATTTTTTGGTGGATCGGTTCGGGATCGACCTGATCAAAACCCTCTTCAAAGTCGAGGCGGATCAGCTGCTGGTTACGTGACAGCACGCGCAGTTTGGTGATGGTCGGATGGCTTTTCACCGCCACGAAATCGCAATGTACATTGACGTCTTTCAGCGTGTTACTCAACACGCGCGCCGCATCATCTTCACCGGTCAGGCCAATCAGCCGTGAGGCGGCACCGAGTGCTGCAATGTTCATCGCCACGTTTGCTGCGCCGCCAGGACGCTCCTCAACGGTGTCCACTTTCACCACCGGAACCGGTGCTTCAGGCGAGATACGGCTGGTAGGGCCATACCAGTAACGATCCAACATCACATCGCCAACGACCAGCACTGAGGCTTGGCCGAACGCGGGCAGAGTAACTTTCATTCCAGACACTCCAGACTGCATTAAAAATAGTGCGCGGATGATAGCACAGTTGCGATTTGTGCTATCAGCATCACGCCGGGAGAGACGCGGGCGAGTTAAGCCAGCGCTGCCAGCTGGCAACAACCGTTTGCCGTTCGGCGGCGAAAGCATCCGGCTCCACATGGCCGGGCAGCTCCTGCAATGCCCGATGGTGCAACGCATCGCGCAGCGTAACGTACGCCTGCGTCAGCGCCTGCGCTTCATCGGCGGGCATTTTATGGTATTTCGCCATCAGTTCAAAAATACGCACATTGTCGGACCAGCGCGTCAGCTCAGGTTGTTCAGCGGCGTAGCGTAAGACAAGATATTGGGCGATGAATTCAATGTCGGTGATTCCACCCTGATCGGTTTTAATCTCCCAGCGTCCTTTATGCTTGTTACTGAGGTGAGCGCGCATCTTTTCTCGCATCTCTCGCACTTCAGTCTGTAACGCCTCAGCGGGACGCGGCAGACAGAGGATCGCCTGGCGGATGGCATTAAAACGTTCGCCCAGCGCAGGTTCGCCAAACACCACGCGCGCCCGCACCAGCGCCTGATGCTCCCAGGTCCAGGCCTCATTGCGCTGATACTCGTCATACGCTTCAAAGGTGCTGACCAGCATGCCCGCCGCGCCGGAAGGACGTAGCCGCGCGTCCACTTCATACAGAATGCCGGATGAGGTGCGGGTACTGAACAAGTGCATAATGCGCTGGGCGAGGCGCAGATAGAACTGGCGGCCATCAATGCTGCGCTCTCCTTCGGTCACCGCATCTGCCGGGCAATCGTGCAGAAAGACTAAATCGAGATCGGAACTGTATCCCAGCTCCCAGCCGCCCAGTTTGCCGTAGCCCAGCACCGCAAAGCCGCGTTCGTGCTCATTACTCAGGTGCGATGGCCGGCCGTAGCGCTGCACCATCATGTGCCAGGCCTGGCGTACCACCGATTCGATAATCGCCTCGGCCAGCCAGGTGAGGTGATCGCTCACTTTCATCACCGGTAGCGTGCCGGCGATGTCGGCAGCGGCAATACGCAGATGCTGCGCCTGCTTAAACTGACGCACCGCCTCAAGCTGCTGCTCCTCATCATCGGTGGGAATTCGCATCAGATACTGACGCAACTCATCACGGTAGGCATCAGTGGCGGTGGGCTGGTAGAGCGTGGCCGGATCGAGCAGTTCGTCCAGCAACAGCGGGTGCCGGGCCAGCTGACTGGCCACCATCGGCGAAGCGGCGCACAGACGGATCAAATGCCGCAGCGCACCGTGATATTCGGTTAATAATTCGAGGTAGGTGCTGCGGGTCAACACGCCAAGCAGTAACGGCGTCAGGCGGCTGAGCGTGACGGCAGCATCGTCGCGCGGACAGACTTCGCTTAACAGACGCGGCATCAGCTGGTCCAGCGCCTGACGACCGCGCGGGCCGATGGTGCGCCGGCTGATATCCTGGCGAAACGCCTCCAGCGTCTGGTGCAGCGTGCGGCACTGTTCATCGCTGAGTTGTGGCACCAGCGGTGCCAGTTCGCTCTCTTCCAGCGGGTCCTGCCACAGCATCTGGTATTCCGCCAGCTCGCGCTGATCGCCAATCTCTGGCGTATCTTCGCCAATCAGCTCATCAAAAATAGCGCGAACCGCCGCCATCTGGCTTTCGAGTGCCGCCATCAGGGCGGACCAGTCCGCGTTGCCCATCGCCCATGCCAGGCGGGCGCGATGCAGCTCATCTTCAGGTAAAGTCTGGGTCTGCTCATCACCCAGGCTTTGCAGCAGATTCTCCAGCCGCCGCAGGAACAGATAGGCTCCACGCAGCGCATCGACCTGCTCTGCGGGTAATAACGCCAGCGCTTTTATCGCTTCCAGCGTCGGCAGTAAGGCGCGCAGTTGAAGTGAGCGCTCACGTCCGCCGCGAATCAGCTGAAACACCTGGACGATAAATTCGGTTTCGCGAATGCCGCCTGCGCCCAGTTTGATGTTGTTTTTCAGGCCGCGCCGCCGCACTTCCCGGCTGATCATACCTTTCATGTTACGCAGCGACTGAATCACGCTGAAGTCGATATAACGCCGGTAGACGAACGGCCGCAGCATCTGTTGTAACTCCTGGCTCCAGCGATCGTGCTCGTCTCCCATCAGTCGCGCTTTGACCATCGCGTAACGTTCCCAGTCGCGTCCCTGCTCCTGGTAATAATCTTCCAGAGCGGCAAAGCTCATGACCAGCGGGCCGCTGTCGCCAAACGGACGCAGACGCATATCAACCCGGTAGACAAAACCATCCATGGTCGGCTGATCAAGCACCTTGATCAGCCGCTGTCCCATGCGGGTAAAGAACTGGGCATTATCCAGTTCCCGCCGTCCGCCGCGGGTGCTGCCGTTTTCCGGCCAGGCAAAAATCAGGTCGATATCGGATGAGAAGTTCAGCTCGCCGCCGCCCAGCTTGCCCATACCGAGGATCAGCATCGGTTGCGCTTCGCCATCGGCGTTGCAGGGAGTACCAAAATCACGACAGCAATCCTGATAGACCCAGTCGCGCGCCCGGCTGATTAACACTTCCGCCAGTACGCTTAACTGCTGCAGGCTCTGTTCCGTGCTGGCGTGTTGCAGGCACTGCATCCAGGCGATACGCACCAGCATCCGGCGGCGAAACAGTCGCAGTTCGCGCATCAGGCTGGCTTCGCTATCAACCGTCGTCATCACCTGATTCAGCCAGTCAGCGTAGTGCTGCCACTCGTCAGCCTGCGGCGGCGCATGACAGATCGCCTGCCACCAGTCGGGATGCTGTTGCAGGTTTTCCAGCACAAAATCACTGAAAGCCAACCCGGCCGCCTGCTCCGTGCTCAGCGAAGCAAGGGGAACCTCAAGCTGCTGCGCGGCGCGTGCCGCCTGTTCGCGTAACAACGCGGGAAGTGCTGACAACATAAATCCCTCCATGATGGCGTGGCACAGGTCAGGTTAGCGGGCAGACCCGCTGGTGAGCCAGAACGGTGGCTGTTTCAGCGCCTGCGTCGTCAGCCAGGCTAATCCGGCTTCCTGTTGCTCATGAATCGCTGACAGCAGCTGTTGCCATGGTGCCAGCCAGACCGCCACATCTTCCTGCGGATAAGCGCCGGCCAGTAAATGCACCGCCAGCAACTGGCGCGACAGGCGGGTCGCTTTATCCCGATACTCATTAGGCTGCTTAACCGTGCTGAAGGTCTCTCTGAGATCGGCATTAATGCGGCTCAGCATGATGTCGCCAAAGCGTTTAAACGAACCTTGTAATTTGGCCTGGCCTTTGACATCCACCCACTGCTGCCATTGCGATTCCACCAGCCAGTGCGTCAGCGCCAGCTGGGTTTCCACCGCCAGCGATGAGAGGCAGAAGCTGGTTGCATCCACCTCGTCGTTGACCAGCGTCTCTTCCAGCGTGGTCAGCTGCTGACGCAAGGCGCTGCTGGCCTTGCGCGGCACCAATGCACCAAACAGGGAAAACGCCTGACGCAGCACATCCAGCGCTTCACGCACCGCATCCTGTGCCGCTGCGTTGCCGCGCAGCCAGACTTCTTCGTGATACTGCCAGTGACTGAGACCGGCCGACATAGCTGCCACCATGCCCTCTTCTACCGTGGCTTTGGTACCGGCTTTCAGCAGCGGGAAAGGACGCAGCTGACGCGGCGGATTGCCCTGCGCCAGCTGATAACCGCGTGCGGCTTTGCTCAGGCTGCCCATGCGCAGGCCGCCTTGCGCCACCAGCTGTCGGGCAATGGCCAGCATATCTTTTCGTTCACCGCGCTTTAATTCCAGTTCGATTTCGCACAGCGGTTCGCTCAGGTCGCCCGCCGTGACGTCGCCCTGATCAAACGCCAGCTCAATCTCGCTGTCGCCGATGGTGATCAGCCAGGTTTCACGCTGGAAATGCGTGGTAAACAGCGGCTGTAACCGTGACTGCAACGCCGCAATATCGGTGCCCTGCGGCCAGATGTCAGCGGGCAGCTGCGCAATATCCAGCGTGGGCTCGCTCAGGTCGACATTATATTCCGGGCGCTGATGCAGCCCGCCAAGCGTTTTACCGGCCGCTTTCAGCGTCATTTCATAACGCTTATCGACGCCACGGATGCGCAATCCCATATCCCAGCGTCGCAGCTGGTTATCGTCGGTTTCAAAATAGATGTTGGTCAGCTCGCGCGCAGGCTGATGCTGATGCGGCCACGCCGCGACAAGGTCAGCTAGTTTCCCGGCCGCCTGAGGAGTTGCAATGAACTTTAGTTCGATTTCGATGGTCATAATTTTTTATTCACTACGCCGCTGGCACTTAAGAGGATGTTTCCTGCATATTTCAGCCGATAATCAGCAGGTTACTCATGCTGTCGCCTGGAGGGCAAGGGGTTATCAGGCGAAGATTAATGCACAGAAGCCGCGCTGTCTCTGCTTTCTTTGTGCTTTCGCAGACCTTTTCGCACTCTCATGAGACCAGGATAGTTCTCATAGTGATTTATGTGAGGCCTCTCCAGACTGTGCCGGTAAATTTTTAGTCAGACTAAGCAAAACGAAATCGAATGAAAAAAATCACACTCGCTGGACTCACTTTGCTGGCCCTCAGCACCCTTGCACCTGCCCACGCCGACGAAAAACGCTACGTGTCTGATGAATTATCGACCTGGGTTCGCAGCGGACCGGGCGATCAGTTTCGCCTGCTCGGTAAGCTGAATGCCGGGGAAGAGGTGCAGCTGCTTCAGACCAATAATGATACCCATTATGGCCAGATCCGTGACTCGGAAGGCCGCACCACCTGGATCCCCCTGTCGCAGCTGAGCGCCAGTCCCAGCCTGCGTACCCGGGTGCCGCAGCTGGAACAACAGGTTAAAGATCTTACCGCCAAGCTGGATAATATCGACAACAGCTGGAATCAGCGCACCGCTGAAATGCAGAATAAAGTCGCCAGTAGCGACGGCGTGATCAACGGGCTGAAGGGCGAAAACCAGAAGCTGAAAAACGAGCTGATCGTTGCGCAGAAGAAAGTCAGTGCGGCAAACGTCCAGCTCGATGACAAGCAGCGCACTATCATCATGCAGTGGTTCATGTATGGCGGCGGCGTGCTGGGTGTCGGTCTGCTGTTAGGTTTACTGTTGCCGCATATGCTGCCGCGCCGCAAGAAAAACGATCGCTGGATGAACTGACCCGTCTCTGCCGTTTTTCATCAGGGGATCGCCAGATCCCCCTTTTGGCATGCCTGCAATCTGCTGAATCTGTGCAACAATAGAGCAACATGCACTGCTGAAGTGTCGCGCGGGATGCGCCCGGCGTGCAGGTCATTTCTTTTTCTCTGGAGTTTTGCGTGAAGACGTTTCTTGTGGGCGGCGCAGTGCGTGATGCACTGCTGAAGCTGCCGGTTAAAGACAAAGATTGGGTGGTGGTCGGTGCCACGCCCGAGGCCATGCTTGAGCAGGGCTATCAACAGGTCGGTCGCGACTTTCCCGTTTTCCTGCATCCTGACAGCCGCGAAGAGTATGCGCTGGCGCGTACCGAGCGGAAAAACGGGAAAGGCTATACCGGATTCGTGACCTGGTCCGCGCCCGATGTGACGCTGGAGCAGGACTTACAACGCCGCGATCTGACCATCAATGCGATTGCGCAGGATGAAAACGGCCGGCTGATTGACCCTTACCACGGCCAGCGTGATATCGCCCAGCGCCAGTTGCGGCATGTTTCTGACGCCTTCAATGAAGATCCGCTGCGGGTGTTACGCGTGGCGCGCTTCGCGGCGCGTTTCGCCCATCTCAACTTCCGTATTGCCGCCGAGACGCAGCAGTTGATGCAGCAAATGGTCAGCAGCGGCGAACTGGCCCATCTGACCGCTGAGCGGGTATGGAAAGAGACGGAAAAAGCGCTGACCAGCCGCAATCCGCAGGTCTATTTTCAGGTGCTGCGCGACTGTGGCGCGTTGCAGGTGCTGTTCCCGGAACTCGATAATCTGTTTGGCATTCCGGCACCGGCGAAGTGGCATCCGGAGATCGACACCGGCGTGCATACCCTGATGACGCTGACCATGGCGGCCGCGCTTTCTGAATCAGTCGATGTGCGCTTCGCCACGTTGTTCCACGACGTCGGCAAGGCGCTGACGCCGCCTGAAAAATGGCCCAGCCATCATGGCCATGGCCTGGCGGGCGTGCCGCTGGTTGAGGCGATTTGCCAGCGTCTGCGGGTGCCTAATGCGATTCGCGATCTGGCGCTAATCGTCACCGAATTTCACGACATCGTGCATACCATTGAGCGCCAGTCGGCCGCCTCGCTGGTGGCGCTGTTTGATCGGATCGATGCCTGGCGCAAACCGCAACGCGTCGAGCAGATGGCGCTGACCAGCGAAGCCGATGCGCGCGGGCGTGCCGGTCTGGAAAGTATGGCGTATCCGCAGGGTGACTATCTGCGACGAGCGTTTGCGCTGGCGCAGGCGGTGCCGACCAAAGCGGTGATTGAGGCGGGCTTTAAAGGTGCAGAGGTGCGGGAGGAGTTAACGCGACGACGGATTGACGCCGTCGCGCAGGGTCTGGCTATACCGCAGCCTGACTAGCAGGCTGCGCTCGGTTTACATGAAGACCATGTAAACCGCTGCCGCCACGATAAAGCGGTAGATGGCGAATGAGACGAACGAGATACGCTTAATCAGCTCCAGGAAGGCTTTAATCGCGATCAGCGCCACCACAAAGGCGGTTACGAAGCCCACGGCGAACATCGGAAAGTCAGCCATGGTCAGGAAGTCGATGCTCTTGTACATATCCAGCACCGTCGCGCCCATCATCATTGGCACCGCCAGGATGAAGGAGAACTCAGAGGCCGCATAGCGGCTCACGCCCATCAGCATCCCGCCGGAAATGGTCGCGCCTGAACGAGAGAAGCCCGGCCACAACGCTAAGCACTGAAAGCAGCCAATCATAAACGCCTGACGATAGGTAATATCGTCGACGCCGACCGCTTTCGGCTGCTTCGGTTTGAGATACTCTGCCGCCAGCAGCAGCACGCCCCCCACCACCAGCGCATACATCACGTTGATCGGATTAAACAGCGTTTTGATCTGATCGTGCAGTACCAGCCCCACGACCACCGCTGGCACCATGCCCAGCAGAATGTGGATCAGTGATAAACGTCCGCTACCGACACCTTCATGTTTTACTTCACCGAAGTGGATACCGATCAGGCCAAACAGACGCCGCCAGAACATCACGACAACGGCCAGAATCGAGCCTAACTGGATAACCACCTCAAAGGTCTCTGCTTTCTCGCCCTCAAAGCCCAGCAGGTGACCCACTATAATCATGTGCCCTGTGGATGAGACCGGTAAAAATTCGGTCAGCCCTTCCACAACGCCCAGGATTGCAGCTACCCAAAGCTGATGAATATCTGCCATCAAATTTTTCCTCTATCCGTTTTAAAACCATTAAAAAGGCGCTAGCGCAAAGGCTATCGCCTGAAATCATGCCTGCATCAGCCTGAGTAAAACCTTAAGGTCTTAGGCCATTTCGCTTGCTCCAACGAAACGGCACTCGCTATGACAGACAGTAATTTGGTTTGGTTTCATTGTGATGGCAATCACATCGCATTTATTTAGGAATAGTCCCGCGCTCAATTCGCACGCCAACCTGCGCAGCCTGGGCGATAGCGCCCGGTTTGCTTACCTTTACGCGTACGCCAGGCGAATTGAAACGGTTCATCAACAGATCCGCGATTTCTTCAGCAACCCGCTCAACCAGCGCAAAACGACTGCCGGTCAGGTGCGTCAGAATCGCTTCAGAGACGTCGGCATAGCTGAGGCAATCGTTCACATTGTCGCTGCGCGCCGCCAGACGGTTATCCCACGCCATTTCGACATCGAGCACCAGCTTCTGCTGCATACCCTGTTCCCAGTCGTAAACGCCAATGGTGGTGAACACCGTGAGTTGTTCTATAAATACGATATCCATGATGATGGTCTCTGTTTTTGGCTAAGCCGGATACCACTTCCGGCGGATTATGCGTATTATCCACGGTTGATGAGATCAAAACGACCCAAAAGGTAACGGTACGGTGTTATGAGTGCTTTCGCGCCTGGTATGATTATTTTCGCGTATCTCTGCGGTTCGATTTCCAGTGCGATTCTGGTCTGCAAACTCGCTGGCCTGCCCGATCCCCGTACCCACGGTTCAGGCAACCCTGGCGCTACCAACGTGTTACGCCTTGGTGGTAAAGCGGCAGCAGCCTGCGTGCTGGTGTTTGATGTGCTGAAAGGGATGGTGCCGGTCTGGCTGGCGTATCTGCTGCATGTGACGCCACTGTTTCTGGGCCTGACGGCGATCGCGGCCTGCCTCGGTCATATCTATCCGGTGTTCTTCCAGTTCCGCGGTGGCAAAGGTGTCGCGACGGCTTTCGGGGCGATTGCGCCGATTGGCTGGGACTTAACCGGACTGGTGACCGGCACCTGGCTGCTCACCGTGCTGCTCAGCGGCTACTCATCGCTCGGCGCGATTGTCAGCGCGCTGATTGCTCCGTTCTACGTCTGGTGGTTTAAGCCCCAGTTCACCTTTCCGGTTTCGATGCTCTCCTGCCTGATCCTGTTACGCCATCACGACAATATTCAGCGTTTGTGGCGCGGTCAGGAAGGAAAGATCTGGAAGCGTAAGAAGAAATCGCAGGAATAAAAAAAGCCGGCTAAGCCGGCTTTTTTACCTTCAGATGGCGGGGAGTTCCGCCAGCGGCCAGCGTGGTCGTACGCTGACGCCTAATCCCCCGCGCGTTCCGCCTTTCAACCGCACCATGCCCGCATACGCGATCATCGCACCGTTATCGGTACAGAACTCAGGGCGCGCGTAAAATACTTCTCCGCCACGCTTCTGCATCATCACCGCCATCTGCTCACGCAGCGTCCGGTTGGCGCTGACGCCGCCGGCAATCACCAGACGTTTAAAACCGGTTTGATCCAGCGCGCGCTTGCATTTGATCGCCAGCGTGTCGACCACCGCATCTTCAAAGGCCCGGGCGATATCAGCGCGGGTCTGCGCGTCATCATCATTGGCGCGGATGGTGTTGGCGGCAAAGGTTTTCAGGCCCGAGAAGCTAAAGTCCAGCCCCGGACGATCGGTCATCGGACGCGGGAAGGTAAAGCGTCCTGCCGTTCCCTGCTGCGCCATCTTCGACAGCATCGGTCCGCCAGGATAATCCAGCCCGAGCAGCTTGGCAGTTTTGTCGAACGCCTCACCGGCCGCATCATCAATTGATTCGCCCAGCAATGCATATTCACCGATACCGGTGACGCTAATCAGCTGGGTATGCCCGCCCGATACCAGCAGCGCCACAAACGGAAATGCAGGCGGATTGTCTTCCAGCATCGGTGCCAGCAGGTGGCCTTCCATATGATGAACCGGCACCGCGGGCACTTTCCAGGCGAAGGCCAGCGCGCGGCCAATAGTGGCACCGACCAGCAGCGCGCCGACCAGGCCCGGACCGGCCGTATACGCCACCGCATCGATCTGATTCGGCGCTAACCCAGCCTGTTTCAGCGCCGCCTGAATTAACGGCACCGTTTTACGCACGTGGTCGCGTGATGCCAGTTCCGGCACCACACCGCCATAATCGGCGTGCAGTTTTACCTGGCTGTACAGCTGATTCGCCAGTAACCCGGCCTCATCGTCATAAATTGCGATGCCGGTTTCATCGCAGGACGTTTCAATACCCAGAATTCGCATTGCATCACCTCTTTCTCGCGGCGCGCAGTTTAGCACAGCAATTGTGCGGGCAGAGCGGGCAATCCCCGCAAAAAGTCATTTTCTGTCGGCTAAAGAGTACGCTATACTCCCGCCCCTGGAAAAACCGGCAGCCGCACAGGCAAACGCTCCTGTTGGTTTCAAATTATCCATGGTGCTTTACAAACCAACGCGAGTTGGAGTAAAATGCTGCACCATTTTGAAATGTGCTGGCGCCGCAGTCAGCAGCAAAAACCGAATTTTATCGAGGTGAGAGTTACATGCCGGTAATTAAAGTAC
>Ga0308167_1000385_pt1 | contig 83323 bp, 74 predicted proteins | sample PhyCR1_2_FD_202138 | JGI IMG/M metagenome (GOLD analysis project Ga0308167, IMG submission 202138) | Phyllosphere microbial communities from UC Gill Tract Community Farm, Albany, California, United States - DLSLRC.R1 | ecosystem: Host-associated > Plants > Phyllosphere > Unclassified | place... | reverse complement strand
GGTCAGCGCCTCTTTCATATTGCAATCCGCATGGGTGAATCATGATTAGCGTTTTCGATATTTTTAAAATCAGCATCGGGCCATCCAGTTCGCATACGGTCGGACCGATGAAAGCGGGTAAACATTTCGTTGATACGCTAAAAGAAAAGGGCCTGCTGGATCGCGTGAGCCGGCTGGTGGTGGATATTTATGGCTCTCTTTCCCTGACGGGAAAAGGTCATCATACCGATATTGCGATTATTCTCGGCCTGAGTGGCTATCTGCCTGACACCGTGGATATCGATCAGATCCCAGCGATCATTCGCGACGTGAATAGGCTGCAACAGTTGCGTATCGAAGAAGGGCGGCGGGAGATTGCCTTCCCGGTGGCAGAGTGCATGCGCTTTCACAGCGAGTTTCTGCCGTTACATGAAAACGGCATGAGCATAACCGCCTTTTGTGACGGAAAAATCGTTCACGCCCAGACCTATTATTCTGTCGGAGGCGGCTTTATTGTCACCGAAGACGATTTTGGTAAAAACCTGGATAGCGAAGTCGATATTCCCTTCCCCTTCTACTCCGCCCGTAACCTGCTGGCGCATTGCCATAATAACAACCTGTCGGTTTCGGCCGTCATGATGAAGAACGAGATAGCACGCTATGGCCGCCGTGAAGTCGAAGACAATATGGCACAACTGTGGCAAACCATGCGTAATGCGATTACCCGTGGCATCAGTACTGAAGGCGTATTACCCGGTCCGCTGAAGGTGCCGCGTCGGGCCTCTTCTCTGCATCGCATTCTGGCACCACAGAGCCAGTCTATTAATCCCCTGAGTGCCATGGACTGGGTGAATATGTTCGCTATGGCGGTGAGTGAAGAAAATGCCGCCGGAGGACGGGTGGTCACCGCCCCCACCAATGGCGCATGCGGCATTATCCCGGCGGTACTGGCTTATTATGATCGATTCATCAAGCCGGTAACGCCTGAACTCTATATGCGTTATTTCCTGACGGCAGGCGCAATTGGCATTCTTTATAAGATGAATGCGTCAATTTCCGGCGCTGAAGTCGGCTGTCAGGGAGAAGTCGGCGTGGCCTGTTCGATGGCGGCGGCGGGCCTGGCCGAACTGCTGGGGGCCGATGCGGAGAAAGTCTGCATCGCGGCTGAAATTGGCATGGAGCATAATCTTGGTCTGACCTGCGATCCCGTTGCGGGACAGGTGCAGGTGCCCTGTATAGAGCGGAATGCGATTGCTGCCGTCAAAGCCATTAACTCAACCAGTATGGCGATGTACCGCACCAGCGATCCCAAAGTGTCGCTGGATAAGATCATTGAAACCATGTTTGAAACCGGCAAAGACATGAATGCCAAATACCGTGAAACAGCCCGCGGCGGTCTGGCGATCAAAGTTGCGATATGTGAATCGTAACGGCCTGAAAACCGCTGGCGGCGAGGCTGGCGGTTTTTTTAATTAACCCGGACCTGACAGAGGTTATGCTTTGAGTCGGGTTATTTTGATTCGCTTTCCGTGGCCAGATCGGACCAGACCATGCTGCGCACTTCAGAAGAGGTGTACCACTCATTTATGGTTGCGCTGGCAGGACGCTCAGCAACAGCTTCAGTGGTATCCGCCGCCGGTGACTGGCTGCGCTGTTTTTTCCGGATACGAATACGGGCAGGTGGCGCAGCGGTAAACTGCGCGTTAAAGGTTCGCATGTGTGAATCGGACAAAATTGACTCCAGCTGATGCAATCGACCAAGACCACGCAATATCCCAATTAAGGTGCTCAGGGTGACTGATTCACCCAACTCTGCCCGTTTAATGGTGGCCGTGCCGACGCGTGCGCGTTCAGCAAGCTCAATCTGCGAGAGCCCAAGCTGCATACGGGTTTCTTTAATTCGGCAGCACAATTCAGAAATAATGGCGCCATCGGACAGCGTATTAAAACGCATATCAATACCTCATTACTGGATATACAGAATAAATTATTGAGTAAACCAGCCGCTAAATAAAGCAGATAATTTTGAAATAACAGCATTAGCATCAAGGTAAGTTATTTATTAACCAGCCGACGGCAACGGGTAGGGAAAAATGTGATGTTAATCGCTATTCATAAACCCATCGCACGGGCTTTATTTTCCCGCGTCATCAATACCGTTTCGTGTCGGTATTTCAGGACGCAGTAAAAAACCGCCACACAGGTTTTTTATTAACAACTGACACCACCCAATATAACCTTCTGGCTTTATTTTTGATTGAATGATGGCTGTAGCTGAAGAGATGGCGAAGGGGAAGACGGTTACGCTGGCGGCCAGACAGCATATTAACCGCAGGGTCATCCTGCTGGATACGATGATCAGAGTGTCTGCTGCTTATCCCTGCCGATCGGTGAGTGTCAGTCAAAAAAAAAGCCAGCACCCGGGCTGGCTAAAGTAATACTGGAAGCAATGTGAGCAATGTCGTGCTTTCTCAGGCTGTCGGGCGACTGCCCGAGAACGCATCGCAATAATAATCATTATCATTCGCGTCTGTAAAGCGATTTAGCCGATTTTTTTGTTGATTATTGGAGTGAATCCCTTGATGTTAAAAGGGATTTATCCATTTAATTCGCAGGGGGAGGCACCATGAGTGAGATAACCATTCGCCACGTTATGCCGGAAGATGCGGCTGCACTGCACAAGATTTATAGTCAGCCCGATACCCAGGCGAATACGCTACATCTACCCCACTCGTCGTTACAGATGTGGCAAACCCGGCTCAGCACTCCCCAGCCAGGCGTACGTCTATTGGTCGCCTGTATGGATGACGAGGTGGTCGGGCAATGCGCCCTGGAAGTGCCCGACCGCGCCCGACGGCGTCACTCCGCCACGCTGGGCATGGGGGTCGACGAACGTTACCGCCAGCGCGGTGTGGGCCGTGCCCTGATGCAGGAGATGGTCAGCTTGTGCGACAACTGGCTGCAGGTATCGCGGATGGAACTGACGGTGTTTGTTGATAATGCGCCGGCCATCGCCCTTTATCGTCGTTTCGGTTTTGAGATCGAGGGAACGGCTAAGGGCTTCGCAATGCGGCACGGTGAACTGATCGACGCGTATTATATGGCGCGGCTGAAATCCTGACGCCTCAGAATAAAAAAGGGCACCCTGAGGTATGATGCTCGTCAGTTAAGGTTAAATTTGTAAAGGCTGTCACGGTCAAACGTGGCAGCTTTTTTTACTGGGCGAGCGTGCCGGAATGCAGGCCTGAGCACCACTCTCATGCCCTTTCAACAGCACACACTGAAGCTTCAGAGCAGGCGGGTGCCGATCAGGGGCAGGCAATCCGCAGCGCTGAACAGAATGAGTCTGCCAGGAGAGCCCGCAGGACGCGGGCGAAAGGCGGGGCAGCACAGGATGAGCCATCCCCGGCGGTCCGTCAGGCAGACGAATGAAGTGAAGGAACCGCACAGCGGCGCGAGGACCGCCAGCCCCTGAGCGGCGCCAGACTGCGTTATCACCTGCTGCTTAACTGACGAGCATTACACCTTGCGCCTTAATAACCGGCACTGAGATCGTCAATGCTGCGCGGATCGGACGCGCCATACAACATCCCATCCGGCCCGATCATAATGCTCTGCGTACTGCCCATCGCTGGCAGCACTTTCACATGCTGACCTTTGGTTTCCAGCAGACGCAGGGTATCGGGGCTGAAGCCTTTCTCAACGCGCAGCTGATCGGGCAGCCACTGATGGTGGAAACGCGGTGCATTGGTGGCTTCGGCGACGTTCATCCCGAAATCGATGCTGTTCACCACCATCTGCAAGACCGTGGTGATAATACGGCTGCCGCCCGGACTGCCGGTGACCAGCCAGGTTTTGCCGCCTTTCGCCACAATGGTCGGTGACATGGAAGAGAGCGGACGTTTCGCCGGCCGCACCGCATTGGCCTCACCGCCGACCAGCCCATAGACGTTTGGCGTTCCCGGTTTGGCTGAGAAATCGTCCATCTCGTTATTCATCAGAATGCCGCTGTTGCCCGCCACAATACCGCTGCCGAAATAAGTATTCAGCGTGTAAGTGACCGCCACCGCATTGCCCTGTTTATCCACCACCGAGAAATGGGTGGTCTGGTTACTTTCGTAGGGTTCGAGCTTGCCGGGTTTGATCTCGCTGGAAGGACGCGCTTTGGCGACATCAATCTGCTGCGCCAGGGTTTTGGCATAGGCTTTGCTGGTTAACGCCTGCCACGGCACCTTAACGAAATCGGGATCGCCAAGGTATTCAGAGCGGTCCGCATAGGCATATTTCTCCGCTTCGGCCATTACCTGCATCGCGTCAGCACTGCCAAAGCCCATCTTCGCCAGATCGAAGTTTTCGAGGATATTGAGGATCTGCACGATGTGGATGCCACCGGACGACGGCGGTGGCATTGAGAAGACCTCATAACCACGGTAGGTGCCGCTGATCGGCTTACGTTCAACCGCGCGGTAGGCCGCCAGATCGGCTTTATTGATCAGGCCGCCGTGCTGCGCCATCTCGCCCGCAATCTCATCGGCGATAGCGCCTTTATAAAAGGCATCCGGTCCCTGACGGGCAATTAATTGCAGGCTGTGGGCGAGGTTTTTCTGCACCAACCGGTCGCCCTTCTGCCACGGCGTGCCGTCCGCTTTGTAGAAGATCGCTTTACTGTTGGGATGGTTAATCAGCACTTCTTTGCCGTAGGTTTTCAGGTCATCCGCCAGCGCATCATTGACCACGATGCCGTCGCGCGCCAGTTTGATCGCCGGAGCCAGCAGCGTACTCAGCGGCAGCGTGCCATATTTATGGGCTGCCAGCGCCAGCCCCGCCACCGTACCGGGTGTGCCGGAGGCCAGATGCGAGGTGAGCGACAGCTTACTGTCGGCATTTCCCTGCTTGTCGAGGAACATGTCACGCGAGGCGTGGCCCGGTGCCATTTCACGGAAATCGATGGCGCTGGTGCGACCGGACGCCGTGCGCAGCAGCATAAAGCCGCCGCCGCCGAGGTTACCGGCCTGTGGATGGGTGACGGCCAGCGCAAAGCCCACCGCCACTGCGGCATCAACGGCGTTGCCGCCCTGACGCAGAATCTCGACTCCGACCTGGGTTGCCATCGCATCGACCGAGGCCACCATGCCGTGCTGTGCTTTTACCGGGTGGAAGGTGTCGCTGTCGACGCCGTAGGAAACCGGCGGTGCCTGAGTCGGGGCCGCATTCGCCCCCGCGACCACGGTAAAGCTCATCACCAACGACCAGCCGAGCTGGCGCACTGTTGCCTGCATTTTCATCCCGCCACCATCCTTATTTGTTATTTACATTTTTTTATCATTTCCGCAAGTGGCTACAAATACAGCAAATTAGTCAGGGTTAAGTCAAATCAGGAATACATCTGAAGGTAAGGTCTGTGATATCGCGTAAACTTATGCATGCGACCCTGGACGCCGGACGATGGCGTTCAGCATCCAGCACCTGTCGCTTTCAGGAAGGAGGAATGATGAAGAAGTGGATTATTGCTTTGGCGGCTCTGCTGCCCTTCGCCACGCTGGCGAATACGCTGAACAGTACCAACGATCCTAACCGGCCCGGCTATAACCCGAGCCAGCAACGGATGCAGAGCCAGATGCAGGCGCAACAGCAACAACAGCAGTTGAAGCTGCGTCAGGACCAGCAGCGTCAGACGCAGGATATGCAGCGTAAGATGCAGGAGCAACGCAACAGCGCCCAGCAACGCGTGATCACCACTCAGCCGGGCCAGCAGAACCAGAATCAGAACTAGCTAAAATCGGGGCCGATGATGTCGATGCAGTCAGTACAGATGGCATCAACGCCCCATTTCAGCAGTTCCCGCGCCCGCTCCGGGCTGTTAACGGTATAAGCCAGAATTTTAAGGCCCGCCGCTTTCAGCTCCGCCACCCGCGCTTCGGTCAGCACTTTGTGATTGAGATGGATCGAAACGCAGGCCAGCGCCGAGGTCTTGTCGCGCCACTGGTCATCCCAGCTGTGCGACAGTAAACCGCGCGGCAGTTGCGGTTCAGCCTGCATCGCCGCGTCCAGCGCGACGTACGAGAAGGATGAGAGCAACGGCGGCGTTTGCCCCTGCCACAGGCTGGCTGCTGCCTGCGCCACTGCCCGCCCGGTTTCCGCCTCGCTGCCGGTGGTCGGTTTTATTTCGATATTCGCCATCATCTGATGCTGACGGCAGCGATCGGCGACCTGATCCAGCCGTGCCAGCTTCTCGCCGTTAAACGCTTTGCTGAACCAGCTGCCGGCATCGAGTTGCGACAGTTTCTCCCACGGCAGCTGCCCCGCAACACCCCAGCCATTACTGGTGTGGTCCAGCGTGTCGTCGTGCAGCAGAAAGATCTGCGCGTCGCCCGATAATTTGGCATCAAATTCAATCATCTGATGGCCATATTTCGCCCCGACGTCTATTGCCGCCAGGGTGTTTTCCGGTGCCAGTTTGCCGCCGCCGCGATGCGCGACGATGTGCGGATAGGGCCAGTGTTGTGTGCTCATTCCAGACGCTTTCCATGGGTTGAATCGAAGAAGTGTAACGCATCTGCGGGCAGATGCAGCCACAGCGTGCTGCCGGGCTGTGGCCGCTCGCTGTGGGCTAAGCGTACCACCAGCGGCGTATCACCGATGCGGCCATGGGCAAGATTGTCAGCCCCCAGCATTTCCAGCGTATCAACCCGCAGCGGTACCCCACCCTGTTCACGGCTGCTGAGCTGGATATGTTCCGGCCGGATACCCAGCACCACCGGACGGTTGGCCCACTTCGCTTTGCTCTCGCTTAGCGGCAGGGCATGCGACGCGTCCAGATTAAAGCGGCTGCCATCACTGTTGAATGCGCCTTTCAGCAGGTTCATTGCCGGTGCGCCGATAAACGAGGCGACGAACTGACTGGCGGGACGCTCGTAAACCTCAACCGGCGTACCCAGCTGCTCGACCACGCCTTTGTTCATTACCATTACCCGCTGCGCCAGCGTCATCGCTTCAACCTGATCGTGGGTGACATACAGGCTGGTGGTCTGCAAACGCCGATGCAGCTGTTGCAGCTCCAGACGCATCTGCACCCGCAGGCGCGCATCAAGGTTGGAGAGCGGCTCATCGAACAGAAAGACCGCCGGTTCACGCACAATCGCGCGGCCCATGGCAACGCGCTGACGCTGCCCGCCAGAGAGCTCACGCGGCCGGCGGGTCAGCAGATGATCCAGCTCAAGGCTGCGCGCGGCGTCCAGCACCCGTAGCCGAATCTGCTCTTTGCCCATGCCGCGGATCTTCAGGCCATAGGCCATGTTCTCTTCCACTGACATATGGGGATAGAGCGCATAGTTCTGGAACACCATCGCAATGCCGCGATCTTTTGGCTCTTCCTGCGTGACGCGTTTGTTGTCGATGTAGATGTCGCCGGAGCTGACGCGCTCGAGGCCCGCCACCATCCGCAGCAGCGTCGATTTACCGCAACCGGAGGGGCCAACCATCACCATAAATTCGCCATCATTTACCGTGACGTTCAGCGGCTGAATGATCTGATTTTTACCATCGTAGGACTTGGTCACTGCCTGAAGGGTTACGCCTGCCATCTTATTTCTCACTCTCAACCAGGCCGCGCACAAAGGCACGCTGCATGACTAACACCACCACCACCGGTGGGATCAGGGTTAATAACATCGCCGCCATCACTTCGTTCCACTGGGTCGGTGAACCGCTGGTGGAGATCATGCTTTTAATCCCCGCCACCGCTGTGCCGAGGCTGGGGTCATTGATGATCAGCAGCGGCCAGAGATACTGATTCCAGCCGTAGATAAAGGTGATAACGAACAGCGCCGCCAGATTGGTTTTCGACAGTGGCAGCACGATATCGCGGAAGAAACGCATCGCGCTGGCACCATCAATCCGGGCGGCTTCCACCAGTTCATCCGGCAGTGACATAAAAAACTGGCGGAACAAAAAGGTGGCGGTCGCCGATGCCATCAGCGGCAGGGTCAGGCCGCTATAACTGTCGAGCAGATTCAGATCGGCGATCACCTGCACCGTCGGGAAAATACGCACCTCGACCGGCAGCATCAGGGTGATGAAAATCAGCCAGAAGAACAGCGTCCGCAGCGGAAAGCGGAACCAGACCAGCGCAAATGCCGAGAGCATCGAGACGGTGATTTTGCCGACGGTGATCCCGAGCGCCATGATGGTGCTGTTCAGCAGCATCAGGCCGAATGCCGGGCCGTTACCGTTCACACCGTGGGTCCAGATGCGCGAGACGTTTTCCCACAGGTGAGTGCCGGGTACCAGCGTCATCGGCACCTGATAGACCGCATCGTTATCCAGCGTGGCCGCCACGAAGGCGACGTAGATCGGGAACAGGATGGTCAGCACGCCCAGTATCAGCACGATGTGGCTGAAGATATCCAGCCCGCGTCGATTCTCAATCATTGGTATTGCACCTTACGTTCAACGAAGCGGAACTGAATCACCGTCAGACCGATCACCAACACCATCAGCACCACCGACTGAGCAGCGGATGAGGAGAGATCCAGGCCGGTGAAGCCTTCGCGATAGATTTTGTAGATCAGCGTGGTGGTGGCCTGCACCGGTCCGCCGCCGGTGGCGGCATCGATCACCGGGAAGGTATCGAAGAAGGCATAAATCAGGTTCACCACCAGCAGGAAGAAGCTGACCGGCGTAATCAGCGGTAATGAGAGATTAAAGAAACGCCGCACCGGTCCGGCACCGTCAATCGCGGCGGCTTCAACCAGCGATTTGGGGATCGACTGCAGCGCGGCGAAGAAAAACAGGAAGTTGTAGCTCATCTGCTGCCAGATCGACGCCAGCACAATCAGGAACATCGCCTGGCCGCTGTTTTGCGCGTAGTTCCAGTTGTAGCCGATGTGGTTCAGCAGGTAGCTGAACAGGCCAAGGCCGGGATTGAACAGAAACATCCACAGCACCGCTGCCACGACCGGCGCGACGGCATACGGCAGCAGCAGTAGCGTCTGGTAAAGCTTGCGCAGCCGCACCACGTAATCCACCAGCGCCGCCAGTAGCAGCGATAACACCATGCCGCACACCGTGACCAGACCGCTGAATTTGATGGTGGTCCAGAATGAATCCAGATAGTAAGGATCGGCAAACAGCCGTTTAAAGTTATCCAGCCCGACGAAGGTGCTGGAGAGACCAAAAGGATCGAGGCTTTGCAGCGAATACCACAAGGCTTCGCCAGCCGGCCAGAGAAAGAAGATGGCGGTGATCACCAGTTGCGGCAGCACCAAAAGATAGGGCAACAGGCTGGTGCGAAATACCGGACGAGATGAAGACATGGCGCACTCTGATTCAGAAAGAGAAAGGGCCAGCCGGTGCTGGCCCGATACAGCGGATTACTTCACCTGCTGCTGGAAACGACGCAGCAGTTCATTGCCGCGTTTCACCGCATTATCCAGTGCGCCCTGCGGCGACTGTTTACCGGTCCAGACGCTTTCCAGCTCTTCATCCACCACGGTACGAATCTGTGGCATGTTGCCGAGACGCATCCCTTTGGTGAACGGTAACGGCGGCTTGTTCAGCATCTGACGGGTCGCGATATCAGCACCCGGATTTTTATCGTAGAAGCCCTGCTGTTTGCTCAGCTCATAGGCAGCCGTGGTGATTGGCAGATAGCCCGTTTTCTGATGCCATTCAGCGGCGATTTCCGGCTGGGCAAGGAACTGCATAAACTCAGCCACGCCTTTGTAGGTGGCCGCGTCTTTGCCCTTCATCACCCACAGGCTGGCCCCGCCGATGATGGCGTTTTGTGGTGCCTCAGGAACCCTGTCGTCATACGGCATCATGCCGACGCCGAAGTTAAATTTGGCGTAATGACGAATATCCGCCAGCGAGCCGGATGAGGCGGTGGTGATACCGCAATCGCCGTTATAGAACTTGGCGGTGGATTCATCTTTGCGGCCAAAGTAGGTGAAGTCGCCCTTTTTATTCATCTCTTCCAGCATCTGGATATGACGAACCTGCACCGGCTTATTGAACTCCAGGACCGCATCGCGTCCGTCAAAACCGTTGTTTTTAGTCGCCACCGGCAGGGCATGCCAGGCACTGAAGTTTTCGATCTGAATCCAGCCCTGCCAGCCGCTGGCGTAACCACAGCTCATGCCCGATTTACGCAGCGCCGCCGCATCTTTCGCCAGTTCCTGCCAGGTTTTGGGGGGCTGGTCCGGGTTAAGACCCGCTTTTTTGAACGCGTCTTTGTTGTAGTAGAGCACCGGCGTCGAGCTGTTGAACGGCTGAGAGATCAGCTGACCGTTGCTGTCGCTGTAGTAGCCCGCCACCGTCGGCACAAACTGTTTTTCATCAAACGGAATACCGGCATCTTTAAACACCTGATGCACCGGCACAATCGCCTGCGACGCCATCATGGTGGCAGTACCGACTTCATACACCTGCAACACGGCGGGTGCTTTGCCGGTGCGCACTGCCGCGATACCTGCCGCCAGGCTCTGCTCGTAGTTACCTTTGTAGGTCGGAACAATTTTGTAATCGGGATGGGCCTGGTTAAAGCGTTGCGCCAGCGAGTCAACTTCTTTGCCTAGCTCGCCTTCCATAGAGTGCCAGAACGGGATCTCAGTGGCGGCCAGCGCCTGGCCACTGAGCGTCAGGCCAAGCAGCACGCCGAACAGGCTACGACGATAGGTAACGACGGACATAGAATTTTCCTGTGCAGGTAAATACGCGTGAAATCACGCATTTGTGGTTCGCGAAGTAACATGACACGGGAAAATGACGGATTAATAACGGGCGGATGACAGCCAGATGACAGGCTTAAGCGTGAAAAAGGCGGAGCGGCTACCGGCCGGGCTGAGATTTTTGACAACGTCTGGCCTGGTTGCTGTAAGGCTGAGCCCTGCACAGAGAACACGGTCAGATCGGAAAGACGCTAAAGCCAATCCATGACATGCCCGGCCCGCGCGATTACGCACCCATTTTGATGGCCGTCGGCGGCACATCACGCACCCATTTCGAAAGCCCGTCGGCGGCGCAGCGAGCATTTATATCGAAGGCCGGCGGCGGCGCAGCGAGCATTTATATCGAAGGCCGTCGGCGGCGCAGCGAGCATTTATATCGAAGGCCGGCGGCGGCGCAGCGAGCATTTATATCGAAGGCCGGCGGCGGCGCAGCGAGCATTTATATCGAAGGCCGGCGGCGGCGCAGCGAGCATTTATATCGAAGGCCGGCGGCGGCGCAGCGGGCATTTATATCGAAGGCCGTCGGCGGCGCAGGCAGGTTGCGGGCGGACAGCGCGCAGTAACCGGAGCGTACATTCAGTACGTGAGGATTACGAGCACTGCCCAACCACAACCTGACCAGTAAGCCAGGCCGATGCACCAAAGCGCGCAGTAACCGGAGCGTATATACATACGTGAGGATTACGAGCACTGCCCAACCACAACCTGACCAGTAAGCCAGGCCGTGCCCCATCAGGCACCCAGGTACGCGCTTCGGACGGCTTCATTGGAAAGCAGCGCAGCCCCGCTATCCTCCAGCACCACATGGCCGTTTTCCAGCACGTAGCCACGATCCGCCAGCTTCAGCGCCTGGTTGGCGTTCTGCTCCACCAGGAAGATGGTCATCCCCTCGCTGCGCAGCTGTTCGATGGTGTCGAAGATCTGCTGAATAATAATCGGTGCCAGACCCAGCGAGGGTTCATCCAGCAACAGCAGGCGGGGCTGGCTCATCAGCGCACGGCCAATCGCCAGCATCTGCTGCTCACCACCTGACATGGTGCCGGCACGCTGGATTTTGCGCTCCTCCAGCCGCGGGAACAGTTGATAAACGCGCTTGATCCGCTCCAGATATTGCGGACGGCTGGCAAAAAAGCCGCCCATTGCCAGATTCTCTTCCACCGTCATACGCGAAAACACCCGCCGGCCTTCCGGTACGATGGCGATAGCTTCACGCATGATGCGCGCCGTTTGCCAGTCAGTAATGGTTTTACCGTCAAAGGTGATGGTGCCGTGGGTGGCACGCGGTTCGCCACACAGCGTCCCCAGCAGCGTGGTTTTTCCGGCACCGTTGGCCCCAATCAGCGTGACGATCTCGCCCTGATTGATGTAAAGGCTGACGTTATGCAACGCCTGGATTTTGCCGTAGTGGGCGCTCACGTTCTCAATGGTTAACATCGCATTTGCCATCTTACGCCTCTCCTAAATAGGCACGGATCACGTCCGGATTATTGCGAATTTCTTCCGGCGTGCCGTTAGCCAACGGCGTTCCCTGATTGACCACGTAAATGCGATCAGAAATGCCCATCACCAGCTTCATATCATGTTCAATCAGCAGCACTGAAACCTTGTGTTCACCGCGCAGTTCGGCAATCAGCTCATCCAGTTGGTGCGTCTCTTTGGGGTTAAGACCGGCCGCCGGTTCATCCAGCATCAGGATTTCCGGACGCGTCACCATGCAGCGCGCAATCTCCAGACGCCGCTGCTGACCATAAGCCAGATTACCGGCCTGACGGTTAGCCAGATCCAGCAAGCCGACCCGCTCCAGCCAGTTGGCTGCGCGATCGAGCGCCTCGCTTTCACTGCGACGAAACGCCGGGGTTTTGAGCAGACCGGCAAACAGCCCGCTCTTCAGATGTTGATGTTGCGCCACCAGCAGATTTTCAATCACCGTCATTTCACGAAACAGACGCACGTGCTGGAAGGTCCGCACAATCCCCATCCGCGCAATCTTCTGGCCGGGTAATCCTTCCAGATGCTGCTCACGCAGTTTAATGCTGCCACCGGTCGGCTTGTAGAAGCCGGTCAGGCAGTTAAACACCGTGGTTTTACCGGCACCGTTCGGCCCGATTAGCGAGACGATTTCCTGTGGATGCAGCGCCAGCGCCACGTTGTTAACCGCTAACAGGCCGCCGAAGCGCATCATCAAACCTTCAACGGCTAATAAAGGCTGACTCATGCCTGTTCTCCTTGTTTACCTTGTCTGAGCTTCAGATGCGGACGCTTCATCGGCAACAGTCCCTGCGGACGCCAGATCATCATCAGCACCATTAAGCCTCCCAGCACCAGCATGCTGTACTCATTGAGATCACGCATCAGCTCGCGAGAGACCACCAGCAGAATGGCGGCCAGTATCACCGCAAACTGCGAGCCCATGCCGCCGAGTACCACAATCGCCAGCACAAAAGCCGATTCGACAAAGGTAAAGGATTCCGGGCTGACAAAGCCCTGACGCGCGGCGAACAGGCTGCCGGCAAAGCCGGCGAAGGCGGCGCTGATGGTGAAGGCAGTCAGTTTAATTCGGGTCGGGCTGAGGCCAAGCGAACGGCAGGCGATCTCATCCTCACGTAGCGCTTCCCAGGCGCGGCCCAGCGGCATGCGCAACAGACGGTTAATCACAAACAGCGTCAGCACCACCAGTAGCAATGCCACCAGATAGAGGAAGATAATCCGGTCACTGGGATCGTATTTCAGGCCAAAGAAGTGGTGAAAGGTATCCCAGCCGCCTTCACGCGGTGTACGGCCAAATTCCAGACCAAAGAAGGTCGGTTTCGGGATCTGGCTGATGCCGTTCGGGCCACCGGTCAGAGCGGTATTGTTGAGCAGCAGAATACGCACGATCTCACCAAAGCCCAGCGTCACAATCGCCAGATAGTCGCCGCGCAACCGCAAGACCGGGAAGCCCAGCAGCAGACCAAACAGCGCGGCCACCATCCCCGAGAGCGGCAGGCACTGCCAGAAGCCAAGCCCGTAATAGTGGTTCAGCAAAGCGAAGGTGTAAGCGCCGATGGCATAGAAGCCGCCGTAACCTAAAACCAGTAAGCCCGACAGGCCGACCACCACGTTCAGTCCGAGACCGAGCATCACGTAGATCAGCGTCATGGTGGCAATATCGACCGTGCCGCGCGACACCAGGAAGGGCCAGGCGAGCGCCGCCACGATCATTACCGCCATCACCAGTTTTTGCTTCGGCGTTGAGCCATCAATGCCTGGCAGCACCAGCGCCGGACCCGAGATTTTCTTCAGGCCGCTCTGCCAGACCGGCCGCAGCAGCTGGAACAGAAATACCACCACACAGGCGACGGCAATCCAGTTCCAGCGCACGCTGCCGGCGTTTTGCACCACCAGGTTAGTGCCGTCCAGATTCAGGCGCAGACCCATAAAGAAGCTGGCGAGCAGCAATAACATCAGCGACGAAATCAGGGCGTTGAGCAAGGAAGACTTCATACTTTTTCCACCTCCGGACGGCCCAGAATCCCGGTCGGCATCACCAGCAGTACCACAATCAGTAAGGCAAAGGAGACGACATCTTTATACTCGGTGCTCAGATAGGCGGAGGTCAGCGCTTCGGCGATTCCCAGCACCAGGCCACCAATCATCGCGCCCGGAATACTGCCAATGCCGCCCAGCACTGCGGCGGTGAACGCCTTCATGCCGGCCATAAAGCCGATGAACGGGTTGATCGATCCGTAAAACTGGCCCAGCAGCACGCCCGCGACCGCCGCCATGGCGGCACCGATAACAAAGGTCAGTGAGATGACGCGATCGGTATTGATACCCAGCAGACTGGCCATTTTCAGATCTTCGGCACAGGCGCGACAGGCGCGGCCCATACGCGAATAGCGAATAAAGGTGGTCAGCGCCAGCATCGCCAGGAACGTCACCACCCAGATCACAATTTGCATGGTGGAGATGGTGGCGGCAAAGCCGTTGCTCTCGCCGACGGTCCACTGACCGGTAATCAGACTCGGCAGCGCCAGGTCGCGCGATCCCTGGGTCAGGCTGACGTAGTTTTGCAGGAATATCGACATCCCGATGGCGGAAATCAGCGCAATCAGACGCTTGGAGGAGCGCACCGGCCGGTAAGCGACGCGTTCAATGCTCCAGCCGTAGGCGCTGGAGATAATCACCGCCATCACAAACCCGGCGGCAATCATCAGCCAGGTGGTGTCGATGCCCATCATCATCAGGGCGGCAATCACGATAAAGGAGACGTAGCTACCGATCATGTAAACCTCGCCGTGGGCGAAGTTAATCATGCCGATGATGCCGTAAACCATGGTGTAACCGATGGCGATCAGCGCATAGGTGCTGCCGAGGGTAACACCGTTGAACATCTGCTGGATAAAATAGAGGAACTGCTCGGACATACCTTAACCCTTACTTATCCGCTCGTGACCGAACGGAGTACAAAAAACGCCTGGCAGCACAGACCAGGCGTTAGTGTTGCAGGGGAGCAGGCAGCGGTTACCCGCTACCTGACCCGCCAGTAAACAGCCTGATTTACTTCACAGCGGTCGAGGTACCGTCGGCATGCCATTTGAAGACGCCGAACTCAAAGCCTTTCAGATCGCCCTTCTGATCCCAGCTCAGGTTGCCCATCACGGTTGGCACCGCAGCGCCTTCCTTGAGGTTTTTCACGATATCTTCCGGCTCTGCGCTCTTGCTGCGCTCCATCCCGGCCGCCAGCGATTGCAGGGCAGCATAGGTGGTCCAGACGAACGGACCGGTTGGATCGAGTTTCTTCGCTTTCAGCGCATCAACGATCGGTTGGTTGGTCTCAACCTGATCGTAGCGTTTCGGTAAGGTCACCAGCATGCCTTCAGAGGCGGCACCGGCGATGTTGGACAACGAGGCGTTACCGACCCCTTCCGGACCCATGAACTGGGTTTTCAGACCGGCTGCACGCGCCTGGCGAACAATCTGGCCCATCTCCGGGTAGTAACCGCCGAAGTAGACGAAATCGACGTTCTCTTTCTTAAAGCGCGCCACCAGGGTGGAGAAATCTTTATCGCCTGCGGTGATACCTTCAAACATCACGATGTTGGCGCCCTGCTTTTTCAGGCTATCCTGCACTGAACGCGCCAGGCCTTCGCCATACTGCTGCTTGTCGTGAACCACGGCGATACGCTGCGGCTTCAGCTCGGTCATGGCGTATTTGGCCGCGGTCGGGCCCTGATCGGAGTCGAGACCGGTGGTGCGCATAATCAGTTTATAACCGCGGGCGGTGAGATCCGGCGCGGTGGCGGCAGGGGTAATCATCAGCACGCCTTCATCTTCATAAATGTCGGACGCCGGCTGGGTCGATGAGGAGCAGAGATGGCCGATAACATAGCGGATGCCGTCGTTGATCACTTTGTTGGCTACCGCCACCGCCTGTTTCGGGTCGCAGGCATCGTCATATTTCACCGCAACCAGTTTGTTGCCGTTGACGCCGCCTTTGGCATTAATATCTTCAATCGCCTGAGTAGCCCCGGCAAACTGCATGTCGCCATACTGCGCAACCGGGCCAGACATCGCCCCAACAATCGCCACTTTAATATCTTCAGCCAGCGCTGCATGGCTCATCGCCAGTGCTACGCATCCCGCCAGTAATGCGCGACCTTTCATTTTCATCCGGACTACCCCATGTGTTATGTCGTGTATGTGTGAGTGCAAACTGCCAGATAAAGATCAAAAACTGATTAAGCAATAATGAGTTAGCGCACTTTTCTGGCATTTATTAGTAATAAGGCTTTATTTTTCAGGTTATTAAACAGGAAGTTTCTTCTGTAAATCAACTGACATATTCAGAATTGCCTGAGTGCAACAGCATAATACACTGGATGCAACGGCCGGTTTTTCACCACTTTGCCAGCGGCTTATGCTGGATTGATCGCATCCAGGGCCTGTTTACAACTATCATTCTGGCAGCCAGGCCATCTTTTGACCTGTTTTATTGATGAAAATGTGTCAGCGCTCTGGTTGTATACTTTCGCTACACTTTCCCCTTTTACAAGTACAGGTGTTTGTCATGAAGCTCACCATCCAGCGTTTAACCGCGCTGACGCCGCAGGACCGCATTGATCTGGCTAAAATCTGGCCGGATCTGGAGATTGATCGTCTGGAACAACGCCTGAATGAACGGCATCGCCTTTATGCGGCACGCTTCAACGATCGTCTGCTGGGCGCGTTACAGCTGGAGATTTCAGGTATTCACGGCAAGATCCAGCGGCTGGCGGTGCGCGATGTCACCCGTCGCCGAGGAGTCGGGCAATATTTGCTGGAAGAGACCATCAGGCAGAACGGGTCATTAGCGGACTGGTGGATGGCAGACGATGGCAGCGACGATCAGCAGGTGCGGGCGGCGTTTATGCAGGCGTGTGGCTTCAGGGCGCAGGCGGATGGCTGGGTATTAGCGGTCGATTAGGCGGGCGCAGAAAACAAAAAGGGCGACATGATAATGTCGCCCCTGAAGGTTACCTTGCGGTATTACGCTTCGATCGCCATGCGCAGTTTTTTCATGGCGTTCTTTTCCAGCTGGCGGACACGTTCCGCTGAGACGCCGTATTGATCGGCTAGCTCCTGCAGCGTGGTTTTGTTGTCTTCATCCAGCCAGCGGGCACGAATGATGTGCTGACTACGCTCATCCAGACCTTCCATCGCATAGCTCAGCTTATCGGCAGCGTGGGCATCCCAGTTATCCTCTTCAATGCCATCGGCAAAGTCAGAGGTTTTATCCTGCAGATAGAGCACCGGCGCCATTGATTTGCCTTCACCGCTCTCATCGTCGGCCGACATATCAAAGGTCATATCCTGCGCCGCCATACGTGATTCCATTTCACGCACGTCTTTACTGCTCACGCCCAGCTCGCGCGCCACCATCTCGACTTCATCCTGGTTGAACCAGCCCAGACGCTGCTTGGTTTTGCGCAGGTTAAAGAACAGCTTACGCTGTGCTTTAGTGGTCGCGACTTTCACGATACGCCAGTTACGCAGCACGTATTCGTGAATCTCGGCTTTAATCCAGTGCACGGCAAATGAGACCAGGCGCACGCCCACTTCAGGGTTGAAGCGACGCACCGCTTTCATCAGGCCGATGTTACCTTCCTGAATCAGGTCAGCCTGCGGCAAGCCGTAGCCGGAGTAGTTACGAGCGATATGAACTACAAAGCGTAGGTGAGACAGGATCAGCGTCTTTGCCGCATCCAGATCGCCCTGGTAATGCAGCCGTTCAGCCAACGCTTTTTCCTCTTCTGCCGATAGCATCGGCCAGGTATTGGCAGCCCGGACGTAAGACTCCAGGTTACCAAGAGGAGCAATAGCTAAAGTTTGCATTTCTTTGGTCATTCAAACCCTCACAAATTCAGTGGAATTGCCGCACATTTCCTTGCGCAGACGATACAGTATGTCAACGTCGCGCGAAATCCGAAAGCAATCTGTGCTACCGGGACAACAAAGTTATCCACAACAACAATTATAGCAGTGAATATTTTACACACAGATGACAGGAAGGGAAGAGGTAATACGTCCTCTGCATCCGGTCTTCGGCAGCAGAGGAGTATTATAACAAAAAAATGTTGCAGGCGTTTACTGGGGCGTAAATCGGCGTAAATGTTGTACCGTCGCCAGCCAGGCGGCCACCCAGCCGATGATCGCGGCAATCAGTAATAACAGCAGCGCCTCATCCCAGGAGAATCCCTCCAGTGAGAAGGTAGTGCCGAATACGGTCGCCACGTGGGCCACCACCGACTGTAACCGCAGCACCAGCACTTCTGAAAGCACCAGCGACAGTACCGCGCCGCTGAAGCCCAGCAACGCGCCGCCATACAGGAAGGGCCGCAGGATAAAGCCATCGGTCGCACCAATCAGCTTTTGAACGTTGATGGTATCGCGACGGGCAAAGATGCTGAGTCGTACGCTGTTACCGATCACCAGGAACACCGCCACAATCATCAGCACGCCGATCATCGAGGCAATCTGCCCTACCAGCCCGGTCAGCGCCGCCAGCCGTGCGAACCAGCTGTCGTCCATCCGCACTTCATCTACGCCCTGCACTTTGGTGACCCGATCGCGCAGGCTCTGCATGGTGTCGGAATTCTGGAAATTGAGCTTCGGCGTGATAATCGCCACCGCAGGCAGCGGATTCTGCTCCAGCATATCCATCGCACCGCCAAAGCCTGACCAGTTGCGGAACTCGTTGAGCGCCTCTTCCCGCGTCAGGTAATTGACGTTATCCACGCCATCAACCTGTTTGAGCTGCGCCACCACGTTTTCCGCGGCAGTGTCATCCAGAGCTTTGTCGAGATAGACCGTCAGTTGCGGTGCCGGATACCACTGCGTCGCCGCCTGACTGACGTTTTTCCACACCATATAGCAGACGCTTGGCAGGGTCAGCGAAATGGCGATTACCATCACCGTCAGTAGCGTCGCCAGCGGCTGACGCCACATGTCAGACAGCGTACCGCGCAGCGCGTAGCGCCACTGTTCCTGCCAGCCACCTTTCAGCGCTTTGCTTTTTGACGGCTGCTGCTTCGCTTTCTGCGCCGTCGGGCGTTTATTGCGTTTATTGACCATCGTGGCCTCCGTGCAGGCGTCCCTGGTTCAGCGTCATGACGCGGTAGTTACGACGGGCGATTAAGCCGTTGTCGTGCGTCGCCATTAATACCGTGACGCCAACGCGGTTGAACTCTTCGAACAGCCGCAGAATGTCTTCCGACAGCGCTTCATCAAGGTTACCGGTTGGTTCATCCGCCAGCAGCACCGCCGGTTTGTTTACCACCGCACGGGCGATACCGACACGCTGCTGTTCACCGCCTGACAGCTGAATCGGGTAACTTTTCGCTTTGTCGAGCAGGCCGACTTTATCCAGCGCTGCTGAGACACGACGACGGATATCTTCGCCGCTGGCACCGGAGATAATCAGCGGGATCGCCACGTTGTCATACACCGAACGATCCATCAGCAGGTGGTGATCCTGAAAGATCATGCCAATCTGACGGCGCAGGAAAGGCACTTCACTGTTACGCAAGCGGGAAATATCGTGGCCGCTAAACCAGATTTGTCCGGCACTCGGACGCTCAATGCCACAAATCAGCTTCAGCAACGTACTTTTACCGGCACCGGAGTGGCCGGTCAGGAACGCCATTTCGCCGGGACGCAGATGGAAATCCACCCCCTGCAGTGCCTGACGTCCGCCGAGATATGCCTTACTGACCTCTTCAAAGCGAATCATCCTAATTAGTCCTCTCGGGCAAACAGTGCCTCAATAAAATCTTCCGCCTTAAACGGCCGTAAATCCTCGATGCCTTCCCCGACACCGATATAGCGAATCGGAATACCGAACTGATCGGCGACCGAGAAGATCACACCGCCCTTGGCCGTGCCATCCAGCTTGGTCAGCGCGATACCGGTTAAGCCAACCGCTTCATGGAACAGTCTGGCCTGGCTGACCGCATTCTGCCCGGTGCTGGCGTCAAGCGTCAGCATCACTTCATGCGGCGCATCTTCGTCCAGCTTCTTCATTACGCGGGTGATTTTCTTCAGCTCTTCCATCAGGTGTGATTTGTTCTGCAGACGCCCGGCGGTATCCGCGATCAGAACATCCACACCGCGTGATTTGGCTGCCTGAATCGCATCGAAGATCACCGAAGCGGAATCCGCACCGGTATGCTGAGCAATCACCGGAATATTGTTGCGCTGGCCCCAGACCTGCAGCTGCTCTACCGCAGCGGCACGGAAGGTGTCGCCGGCAGCCAGCATCACCGATTTGCCCTCGGCCTGATACTGACGTGCCAGTTTGCCGATGGTGGTGGTTTTACCCACACCGTTGACGCCAACCATCAGGATGACAAACGGCGTTTTGCCGGAGACATCCAGCGGCGCATCGACTTTGGCCAGAATCGAGGCCATTTCGGCTTTCAGCAAGCCGTAGAGCGCTTCTGCGTCACGCAGCTGCTTACGGTTCGCCTGTTGAGTCAGGTGAGTAATGATGCGGCGGGTCGTATCGACGCCGACGTCGGCAATCAGTAACTGCTCTTCCAGCTCATCAAACAGGTCATCATCAATCTTTTTGCCACGGAACAGGCTGATAAAACCGGAACCGAGGTTCTGACGGGTTTTCACCAGGCTGCGCTTCAGGCGGGCAAAGAAGCCCTCCTTGCTGGGACGTTCCTGCTCCTGCGTGATGATTGGCGCAGCGGCTAACGGCAGATCGCTGACGGTATCCGGCACGACATCGGCTTCTTCGCTTTCTGCCAGCGCCAGCGCGTCCAGCTCTTCATCGCTCAGCGGCGCGTCGGCCGGTGGCGTTTCGATGATCTCCGCATCGCCCAGTGCCAGCGCGTCCAGCTCTTCGTCGCTCAGCGGCGCATCGGCCGGTGGCGTTTCGATGATCTCTGCATCGCCCAGCGCCAGCGCTTCCAGCTCTTCGTCGCTCAGCGGCGCGTCGGCCGGTGGCGTTTCGATGATCTCCGCCTCGCCCAGCGCCAGGGCTTCCAGCTCTTCGTCGCTCAGCGGCGCGTCGGCCTGATGCAGTTCAGCATCAGCCGCTGGTGTGATAACGGCATCAGCCTCGACGACCGGGGCAACGTCAGCCTCCGGCACCCTCGCCGTTTCCAGTAAGGCTTCCGGGTCAGCCTGAATCGGCTCCGGCTCCGCCAGGGCTTCCGGCGCGGCTTCGTGTGGCGCAGCGGCCGTCACATCCGCATCACGCTGCTGTCCGGCCACCGTTTCGGTGATGGCGACAGTCTCTTCCGCTTGCGCTTCAGCCTGCGTTAAGGTTGCGGCTTGCTGCTCTGACTGCGGCTGAGCAGACTCAGCCGCCTGCTGCGCCTGCTCTTCCGCAGAGGGTTGCTTCTCTTCTTCTTTGCCAAATCCCAGCCAGGAAAAAAAGCCACGTTTTTTCTCTTTTGCCATTGTGTGACTACACTCCTCGATGGCTTTGTCCCGGTCGCACGTCGTTTCCAGGGGTGAATCAATTAAAATTGGCTAACGCCAGACCGGCGTAAAACCGCAGAATACTGCATGACTTCAGCAACTCAGTAGTCTAACACTTTCCAGCCAGCTCACCACAGCACCCTTTTTTAACGTTTCTTCTCACCGATTCGCCCGTTAAACTACGCAACAAATTATGACGAGTTGTGAGCAAGATGACTAAAAACCCCCGCAGTACCGGCGGTGCCGGCCAGATCCGCATCATCGGCGGACAATGGCGCGGACGCAAATTGCCGGTGCCCGATAGTGCCGGACTGCGCCCGACCACCGATCGGGTACGTGAAACGCTGTTTAACTGGCTGGCGCCGGTACTGCCCGACGCACGTTGTCTCGACTGTTTCGCCGGCAGCGGCGCGTTAGGTCTGGAAGCGCTGTCGCGTTACGCTGGATCGGCTACGCTACTGGAGCTGGAGCGTCCGGTGGCACAGCAACTGATGAAGAATCTGCAGACGCTGAACGCCAGCAACGGCAAAGTGATTCAGACCAATGCCCTGAGCTTTCTGGCTCAGCCGGGCCAACCGTTTGACGTGGTGTTTATCGATCCGCCGTTTCGTCAGGGCCTGCTGGAACAGACGCTGCAGCTGCTGGAACAGAATCACTGGCTGGCAGACGAGGCGCTGATCTACGTCGAAAGTGAAGTGGAGAATGGCGCGCCGCCGGTGCCGCCAGAGTGGAACCTTTATCGCGAGAAAATAGCCGGACAAGTGGCTTATCGTTTATATCAACGTCAACTGGAGACGCAGGATGTTACTTAATTTGGGGCGTCTGTTGATGCTGTGCGTATGGGGTTTTTTGCTGGTTAACGTGGTCCATCCCTACCCGAAACCGCTGACCTACTTCATTAATGTCGCGCTGTTTTTCATGATCATGATGCACGGCCTGCAGCTGGTGTTACTGCGTGCAACGCAGACCAAAGATGCCCCGCCAATCGACCGCCTGACCCAGGTGAAAGTGTTTGTGTTCGGCGTATTTGAGCTGGTCGCCTGGCAGAAAAAGCACTTCCCGCGGAAAAAGTAGTCTTCAGAGCGGGCACCCTGCCCGCTGATTACTGCGCTGGCGTAAAGCTGATAAAGCGCGTCCCCTGCATTTTTAATTCGCCCTTCGCCCCTTTATCCAGCTGATGATACTGCGCTTCCTGAAGCTGCACTTTAATGTCGCTGGCACCGTTAAGCGGATGAAACAGCGCTTCGTAGCGCATCTCTTCTCCGGCAATCACTTCACGCTGACGTGAGCGGCGATTGGGTGCCGGAAACTCCCGTTTGGTTTTAACCTGTGCCGTCAGGGATCGCACCGGAGAGGCGTCATTGACGGCGGTTTCCCGGCGCTGCTTGATGAACTGACGGGTTGCCAGCACGGCGATAATTGCCAGAACGATAATAAAGATTAGCGGTGGTTTGCTCATAATTCTCTCGGGCTTAAAGGGTGCGGATGGCGTTAACTGCGCGGCAAAGCATACAACCAGAGTTGCCTGATTGTCACATCGTCGGGACGTAACCTAAACTGGAAGGGATATTTTGGGATCTTTCACCATTTTGGTTAAAAAAAGGGAGAAACAATGCTCTGGTCTTTCCTCGCTGTACTTTTCTCCGGCTGGCTCTACGTTGATGCCACCTATCGCGGTCCGCAATGGCAACGCTGGCTGTTTAAACCGGTCACACTGTTGCTGCTGGTCGGCCTGGCCTGGCAGGCTCCGACGCTGAATACCACTGACTATCTGATTCTGGCCGGCCTGATCGCCACGCTGGTCGGTGATGCGCTAACGCTATTGCCCCGTCAGCAGATGCTCTATGCGATTGGCGCATTTTTCCTGTCGCATCTGCTGTATACCCTCTGTTTTGCCGCCAGCATGACCATGACCTTTTTCTGGCCGATCCCGCTGACGCTGCTGATTATCGGCGTGGTGCTGATTGGCATTCTGTGGAGCAGACTGGAAGATCTGCGCTGGCCGATCTGTACTTTTATCGGCATGACGCTGGTGATGACCTGGATCGCTACTGAGCAATACTTCTTCCGCCCTACCGATTACAGCTTCTCAATCATGGTCGGTGCAGGTCTGCTGCTGCTGGCTAACATTGTCTGGTTTATCAGCCACTATCGCCGTCGTTTCAGTGCCGACAGCGCTATCGTTGCGGCCTGCTACTTTGCCGGTCACTTTATGATTGTCCGTTCGCTGTGGGTGATTTAAAAAATTGACCTTGACTCTGGAGTTCACTCCAGAGTGTAGGATAGCGGGATGGGCAGCTTCGTCCATCCCTTTTCCGGAGGTCATATGCATCAACATCACGCCTGTGGCTGCGGTAAACCGCGTGCCAGCCACGCCGCAGCCAAACCCCTGTGCCAGATCCCTCAGTCCCGTCCCCTGACGCTCTCTATTCATGCCGCGACTCCGGTCACGCCGGATAGTACGGGCTGCTGCTGCGACAGTAACAGCAGTCCCGGCAACGACGCCGATGAGGAAAGTGACCGACGACGCGTCGGCACTCTACCTTATAGCTGGCAGGTCAGCGGGATGGATTGTCCCGGCTGCGCCCGCAGCATTGAAACCGCCGTTCAGCAGGTCGCGGGCGTCACCGAGGCGCGCGTCCTGTTCAGCAGTGAAAAACTGGTGGTCAATGCGGACAGCGACGTGCGCCAGGCGGTGGAGCAGGCGGTCAAAAAAGCCGGCTTCCAGCTCAGTACGCAGACCGAAACGGCAGCCGATGGCCCACGCTGGCAGCATAACCGCATGCTGATTGCGCTGGCGCTGCTGGTGCTCGCCAGCAGCCTGCTCAGCCATTTCGCGCCGCTGTGGGGAGATCGCCTGTTTATTGTCACTACCCTGATCGGCCTGTTTCCGGTGGCGCGCAGCGCCTGGCAACGGCTGCGCAGCGGCTCGCCTTTCACCATCGAAACCCTGATGACGCTGGCCTCAGCGGGTGCGCTGATCATCGGCGCTCACGCCGAAGCAGCGATGGTGCTGGTGCTGTTTCAGCTTGGCGAACAGCTCGAAAGCTATGCCGCCTCGCGGGCGCGCAGTGGCGTGACCCGTCTGATGGCGCTGCGGCCGGAATCGGCGGTCCGTCTTGAGCAGGGTCGGCGCAGCGACGTGCCACTGGCTGCGCTGCAGCCCGGCGATCAGATTGAAGTGTCAGCCGGCAGTCGCCTGCCGGTCGATGGCCGCTTAATCACGCCGCTCGCCAGCTTTGATGAAAGCGCGTTAACCGGCGAGTCGCTGCCGGTGACGCGCAGCAGCGGCGAAAAAATACTGGCCGGTGCCACCAGCATTGACCGGCTGGTCACGCTGGAAGTGGTATCGAAACCGGGCGAAAGCGCGATTGACCGGATACTGCAGCTGATTGAAGAAGCAGAAACCCACCGCGCCCCGGTTGAGCGCTTTATCGATCGGTTCAGCCGTCTCTATACGCCGCTGGTGATGCTGCTGTCGCTGCTGGTGATGGTGGTGCCCCCGCTGCTCGGCGCGGGAGAATGGCAGCCGTGGATCTACAAGGGCCTGACCTTACTGCTGATTGGCTGCCCCTGTGCACTGGTGATTTCCACGCCGGCGGCGATTACCTCCGGGCTGGCTGCCGCTGCACGTCAGGGCGCGCTGATCAAAGGCGGCGCGGCCTTAGAACGTCTGAGTTCCCTGCGCATGATGGCGTTCGATAAAACCGGCACCCTGACCGTTGGCAAGCCGCAGCTCACCGGGATTCTGCGCTTTGGCGAGACCGGCGAGGCAGAGATGCTGGCGCTCAGCGCGGCGGTTGAACAGGGCGCGACGCATCCACTGGCCAGTGCGATTGTGGCGGCGGCGGCGGCACGCAATCTGGCCATCCCGGCCGCCCGCGATCAGCAGATTCAGGCGGGACGGGGCATTACGGCGGTGGTCAATGGCCAGCCGATCCGGTTGCTGACGCCCACGCAGATGACCGGACTGACGGCGCAGCAAACCGAACAGATCACCCAGCGTGAAGCAGCAGGTGAAACGGTGGTGGTGCTGACCCGCAATGGCGAGGCGCTGGGCGCGCTGGCCTTGCGCGATCAGCTGCGCAGCGATGCGATCGCCGCATTACAGGCGCTGAAAAAACTGGGCATTGAGAGTCTGATGCTGACCGGCGACAACCCGCGTGCAGCGGCAGCCATCGCCCGGCAACTGGGCATTGAGTACCGTGCCAGCCTGTTACCGGCCGACAAGGTGGCGGCGATAGCAGAACTGAGTCAGCAGCAGCCGCTGGCGATGGTCGGGGATGGCATTAACGATGCGCCGGCGATGAAAGCGGCGACGCTGGGGATCGCGATGGGCAGCGGCACCGACGTTGCGCTGGAGGCGGCCGATGCCGCGCTAACGCGCAATCAGCTCAGCAATCTGGCACCGATGATTGTACTGGCGCGCCGTACGCGCCGCATCATTCGTCAGAACCTGACTATTGCGCTGGGGCTGAAGGCGGTATTTCTGGTCACGACCCTGCTGGGACTGACCGGATTGTGGCTGGCGGTGCTGGCGGATTCCGGCGCAACGGCGCTGGTCACCGCTAACGCGCTGCGATTACTGCGCAACCGAAGCTGAAGACGAGCGGCCGGTCAGATGACGGGCCGCGCTGCCAATGGGCACCCAGCGTTACTCCGCCATCCCTTTCTGGATCAGGAACTGATAAGGCAGGTTATCGGTCTGCTGCGCCAGCAGGCGATGCTCCATAAAGCGGCAGAAGCCGGGAATATCGCGGGTGGTGGCCGGATCGTCGGCAATGATCAACAGCGTATCGCCATCCTGCAGGCTGCGAACGGTTTTGCGCACCATCATCACCGGCTCCGGACAACGCAGGCCACGGGCATCCAGTTGATGGTCGGCAGAGGAAAAAGCATCGCTCATAATGGACTCGGTTCAGGTTTGGGGCGCTCATTCTAGCGCGTGGTGCCGTTGACGCAAGGCGATAACGATTGCGCTAAAATTAACCATTGCATAAATAGCACAACGCGGTAAGATGCCGCCGCTTTTTGCTCATAAAACTGCCAGGCGCTGCCCGAACGGCGTCCCGCAATGGGTTCCCTCACCCCAACATTAAAAAGGTTGATTATGCTCGCATTCTCTTCGCGTCAGCGCATGCACGCGCTGTTCTGGTTATCGCTGTTTCACCTGCTGGTGATCACCTCCAGTAACTACCTGGTGCAGCTGCCGATTTCCATTTTCGGCTTCCACACCACCTGGGGCGCGTTCAGCTTCCCGTTTATCTTCCTGGCAACCGATCTGACCGTGCGCATCTTTGGCGCGCCGCTGGCCCGACGCATTATTCTGGCGGTGATGATCCCGGCGCTGTTTATCTCCTATGCCGTTTCTTCGCTCTATTATCAGGGTCAGTGGCAGGGCTGGGCGGCACTGGAACAGGTGAATCTGTTTGTCGCGCGTATCGCCTGCGCCAGCTTTATGGCTTACGCCCTGGGTCAGATCCTCGACGTGCACGTCTTCAACCGTCTGCGCGCCCTGCCGCAATGGTGGATCGCTCCAGGCTGCGCCATGTTCCTCGGCAACATCAGCGATACGCTGGCCTTTTTCTTCATCGCCTTTTATAAAAGCCCTGATGCGTTTATGGCCCAGCACTGGGTGGAGATCGCCCTGGTTGACTACAGCTTCAAAGTGCTGATCTGCATGGTGTTCTTCCTGCCGGCCTACGGCGTATTGCTCAATGCCGCGCTGAAACGCCTGGCTGAGCGCCGTTCCACCAGCCAGATAAATTTCGGCTAACCCGCCATACCGATTTACGCCATTACCCGCTAAGATCTGCTGACAATCATCAGGTTGCGTTTGCAACCTGATTCCTGTTGTATTAACGGCTGACTGGAAACTTAAAAAAGGGATTCTGATGCGCAACCTGGTGAAATATGTAGGAATGGGCTTACTGGTGCTGGGCTTAGCCGCCTGTGACCAGAAGAAAGATGACGCGGCGAATGACAACGGCGTCAGCGCCAGTCAGTCGGCGCAGACCGTGACGCTGATGGATGGCAAACTGAGCTTCTCGCTGCCGCCGGGCATGTCGGACAAGAGCGGCAAGCTCGGTTCACAGACCACCAATATGCACGTGTATGCCGACGAAACCGGTGCGCGCGCGATTATTGTGATTGCCGGTGAGCCGACCAGTGATGGGCTGGACGTGCTGTCACAGCGTATGGAGCAGCAGCAGCGCAACCGCGATCCGCAACTGCAGGTGGTCTCGAACAAAGCGGTCACGCTGAAAGATCAGCCGGCACAGCAGCTGGATACGGTGATTTCTGCCAATAACCAGACCTCATGGTCATCGGTGATTCTGGCCAAAGTCGACGGCAAACTGGTGACGCTGCAGATTACCCTGCCAGGCGACAACCAGCAGCAGGCACAAAGCGATGCCGACAATATTGTGAAGAGTATTGCGCTGAAATAAGGCCGGGCGACTGCCCTGCTGGCTTGCGGCTTCCCCCATCTGGGGGAAGCCGGTTTATCTCACGGTTTCCCGCCTGCGCTTACAATCCTGCGTTCTCACGAATATATTTGCGCGCTTTCACCGCATATTCAAACGGGTTAGCCAGCGCCGGGTCCTGCTCCGCTTCCACCACCATCCAGCCTTTGTAGCCGTAATCGTCGAGGATTTTGAACACCGGTTTGAAATCGATCACGCCATCGCCCGGTACGGTGAAGGTGCCCTTTTTCACCCCTTCCAGGAAGGAGAGATGATTGTCGCGCACCTCGGCGACGACCTCGTCACGCACGTCTTTCAGGTGGACGTGGAAAATGCGCGGCAGATATTTTTCCAGCACCGCCAGCATCTTCTGCTGCGATCCCTCAGAGTAGTAGACGTGACCGGTGTCATACAGCAGGCCAACCTGATCGTCGGTCAGGGCCATAAAGCGGTCTATCTCTTCAGTCGTCTGAATACCGGTCCCCATATGGTGATGCAGCGTGACCCGCATCCCCTTCTCAGCCGCAATCCGCGCCAGTTCGTTATAGCCTTCTGCCGTCAGCTGCCACTCCTCATCACTGAACACCGGTTTCTGCTCAAACACCGCCAGCGTGGTGCCCTGAATACTTTTGCTCTGTTCTGAACAGCCAATCACCCGCGCGCCCATCGCATGCAGGAAGTTCATGTGGTTAACGAACTCGTCGATGGTTTTAGCTTTGTCGCCGTTGGCAAAAAAGGTGCTGAACCAGGCGTTGCAGATCTCAATGCCGCGAATGTCGAGCATCGGTTTAAGAATCGCCGGATCGCGCGGATATTTACTGCCGACTTCGCTACCGGTAAAACCGGCCAGCGCCATCTCGCTCACCGTCTGCTGGAAGGTGTTCTCACTGCCGAGATCCGGCATGTCATCGTTGGTCCAGCCAATCGGGGCGATAGCCAGTTTTACATTGTCTTTGTTCATCATTTTATTCCTTAGCCGGGGCGGTCATCCCGCCTGTCTGGGCTGAATTAAGAGTAGAAAACAGGACGTGGCGGCATCTCTACTGTTTCAATCGCACCGCTGTTTTGCGCTTTGATACAGGCATCGGCGGCCACTGAGGCGGCAAAGCCATCCCAGGCAGACGGACCGGTCAGCGTGCCCGCTTTCACGTCGTTGATGAACGCCTGCAGCTCCACGTCATACGCTTCGATAAACCGATCTTTCCAGTCAACCAGAATGGTGTTCGACAATCGGGCATCTTTACGCAGCTGCACCGACGACGGCTCAGGCAACCGGGCAATGCCCTCTTCCCCAACCACTTCGCACTGGATGTCATAGCCATAGGCGCAGTTGACGAAGATCTCGACGTCGATGCGTACCCCTTTCTGGGTCTCAAACAGCACAATCTGCGGATCTTTCAGTTGGGCATGGGATTTTGAGGTGACGCGCGGGAAGACCACCTGCACCGTTTTATAATCGTCATTGGTCAGCCAGCGCAGCACGTCCAGTTCATGGATCAGCGTGTTGGTGATCGCCATCGGCGTGGTGTAATTTTCCGGCACGGTCGGGTTACGGTGCGCACAGTGCAGCATCAGCGGCTCGCCAATATCCCCGTCGGTAATCACTTTTTTCAGCGCGCGGTAGCCAGCATCGTAAGGGCGCATAAAGCCGACCTGCACCAGCCGTTTGCCGGCCTGGATTTCAGCGTCCACCACCCGGCGACAGCCTTCGGCGCTCATCGCCAGCGGCTTCTCACAGAACACCGGTTTGCCCGCGGCAATCGCAGCTAAGGTGAACTCTTCGTGGGTCGGGTCCCATGACGTCACCAGCACCGCATCCACCTCTGGTGACTGGATCACGTCATGTCCGTTCTGGAACACTTGCGCCTCGATGTTCAGGCGCTGCAGCGCAGCGCGCGCGCCGTCAACGTTGATATCCGAGACGGCAACCACCTGTGCGCCCTGCAACACGTGGTTGCAGCGGCGAATATGTTCCTGACCAATTGCACCTGTACCGATGACGCCAAGTTTCAAAGTCATAATTACACCTGTGTAGGGTTCGTGCTGAGATAAGAGGAAAGGGGCCGTGATCCGGCCCTGAAATTAGTATTTACGCGCCTGATCCAGATGGGTTTTCAGCTTATCCGCTACCGCCTGAACCCGTTCAGAATCGGAGGCCTGCGCGACGCCAACGTGCCACCAGCTGAAATATTTGTGGATCATGGTTTTCGGCAGCACTTTGATGTCGATAAGCGTGGAAACGGTCTGCGTTCTGGCATCTTCCAGCGCGGCTTTTAGCTGCTCCAGCGTGGTGACGCGGTAGGTTTTACAGCCGTAGCCTGCCGCGATGGCGGCGAAATCAACCGGCACGAAGCCCCCATCCAGCTTGCCACCTTCCGGATTACGGAAGCGGAACTCGGTGGTGAAGCTGTCCATTCCGTGTTCCATTTGCAGGTTATTGATGCAGCCGTTGGTCATGTTATCCAGCAGCACCACGTTGATCTTCGCCCCTTCCTGAATTGAGGTAACCAGCTCGGAATGCAGCATCATGAAAGAGCCATCGCCGACCAGCGCATAGACTTCTCGCTGCGGCTGCGCCAGTTTTGCGCCCAGCGCGGCGTTAACTTCATAACCCATACAGGAGTAGCCGTACTCCACGTGATAGGCGTTGTAATCTTTGGTGCGCCAGACGCGCTGCAGATCGCCGGGCAAGCTGCCCGCTGCCGCAACAATCACCGCCTCTTTGGGTAACTGTTCGTTCAGCGTGCCGAGCACGCTGCTTTGCGTCAGGACTGACTGGGTCAGGCGGTTGAACTCGGCGAATACCGCTTCACGATCGAGATGGTCGGCAATCTCCGGCACAAAGTCCTGTTCGTGATACTCCACCTGATAGACACGCTGAGTCTCTTTCAGCAGTTTGCTCTGCGCCTGTTCAATCTGGCTGCCCCAGTCGTTACTGTAATGCTGTGACGCCAGCGCAGCCGTCAGCGCGGTCAACCCTTCACGGGCATCGGCCAGCAGCTGTACGCCATCCAGCTTGTAGCTGTCGAAATTGCTGACGTTGATATTGAGGAAGCTGACGTCCGGATTCTGGAAAATCCATTTCGAGGCGGTGGTGAAGTCGGTGTAACGGGTACCAATACCGATGACTAAATCAGCCTCTTTTGCCAGCAGGTTGGCGGCCAGACAGCCGGTTTCACCGACGCCGCCGACGTTAAGCGGATGGTCGGAGATCACCGTGCCTTTGCCCGCCTGCGTTTCGGCAAACGGAATCTGATAACGCTCGGCGAACTGGCGCAGCGCCTCACCCGCTTCAGAGTATTTAACCCCGCCGCCACAGACGATCAGCGGCTTGCGCTTACGCCCGATCAGCGTCAGGGCATCGGCCAGCTGCGCCGCAACCGGCAGGCGACGATCCAGTCGGTGCACCCGCTTCTGGAAGAAATAGTCCGGGTAATCCCAGGCTTCACCCTGCACATCCTGCGGCAGCGACAGCGTTACCGCGCCGGTTTCGGCCGGATCGGTCAGCACGCGCAGGGCGTTAATGCAGGCCGACATCAGCTGTTCCGGACGGCTGACGCGGTCCCAGTATTTGCTGACGGCCCGGAAGGCGTCGTTGGTGCTGATGCTAAGATCGTAGCTCTGCTCAATCTGCTGCAAAACCGGATCGGGCTGGCGGGTAGCGAACACGTCGCCGGGCAACAGCAGCAGCGGAATACGGTTCGCGGTGGCGGTGGCAGCCGCGGTAATCATGTTGGCGGCACCGGGTCCGACTGACGAGCTGCAGGCGATGATCTGACGACGCAGTGACTGTTTAGCAAAGCCGGTGGCGGCATGCGCCATACCCTGCTCATTGCGTCCCTGATACACCACCAGATCGCCGCTATCCTGCTCCAGCGCCTGTCCCATTCCCAGCACGTTGCCATGACCGAAAATGGCGAAGATGCCTTTTACAAACTTAGTCTCAACGCCATCAACATCAATGTATTGATTATCAAGAAATTTAACCAGCGCCTGTGCAGTGGTCAGTCTGATTGTGCCCATATGCTCTTCCTTTACATGCTGGTGGTACCTGACTCCGGTACAACGCGCCAGGCGAAGTCATACTGCGGAAAAGGCGACCGGTATAATTGAAACGTGAGGCGATTATAAACAAATATATTTTTCATAAAATACAATTACAGAAGAAACATTTCATTTTGCGAGTGAGATCAAATTTAGTGACGCTGCCGGGGCTGACAGGCGATCCGGACCGGGAAAACTGGAACGTTTTATGGACATCACCGAATGATGAAAAAATTCATTTCACTTCAGCAGCTTCCTCTATTAATGGGGATATTCCTGCGATCTCTCTCACAACCCTGATATGCCGGGCGCCGTCAACCTGGCTCTGCCGATCGCTGAGTGGAATCAGGAGTTTTACCTGGTTCACAAAATCGCGATGGATATTTCATTTCATGTTGAACTTGGAATTTTTATTCCTCATACTGCCCTCATAGCCAATCAGGCACCTATAGACCCGGAAGCAAAGCGCGCGACGTCGGGCTTTTCGCCCGCAGTGTCTGCTAATCACAGAAGGAAACCACAGGTATGAGTACACAACAGAAGCGGCTTGATGTGATTTGTATCGGGCGCATCGCCGTCGATTTTTATGGTCAGCAGATCGGGGCGCGGCTGGAGGATGTCACCTCATTCGCCAAATATCTCGGGGGTTCCTCAGGCAACGTCGCCTATGGCACTGCGATTCAGGGCCTGAAATCGGCGATGCTGGCGCGGGTGGGAGATGAGCACAATGGTCGCTTTCTGCGCGAAGAGTTGCAGCGCGTCGGCTGTAATACCGATGCCTTAATCACCGACGAAAAACGCCTGACCGGCATGGTGATCCTCGGTATTAAAGATGAAGAGACTTTTCCGCTGATTTTCTACCGTGATAACTGCGCCGATATGGGCCTGGTACCGGACGACGTGCAGGAAGATTTTATCGCCTCTTCGCGCGCGGTCGCGGTGACCGGCACCCACTTATCCCACCCGCAGACCCGCGAAGCGGTGCTGAAAGCGCTGGATATTGCCCGCCGCAACGGCCTGCGTACCGCGCTGGATATCGATTATCGTCCGGTGCTGTGGGGACTGACCTCGCTCGGCGACGGTGAAACCCGTTTCATTGAATCGTCGCAGGTGACGCAACAGCTACAGGAAGTGGTGCATTATTTCGATTTAATCGTCGGTACCGAAGAAGAATTTCATATTGCCGGTGGCAGCACCGATACGCTGACCGCCCTGAAGAACGTGCGTCAGGCCAGTCAGGCGACGCTGGTCTGCAAACGCGGTCCGCTGGGCTGCGTGGTGTTTGAAGGTGAGATCCCGGATAGCTGGGAACAGACCCGGCTGCACAGCGGGGTGCGGGTCGAAGTGCTAAACGTGCTGGGCGCAGGCGATGCGTTTATGTCCGGCCTGCTGCGTGGCTGGCTGAACGATGAAGGCTGGGAACAGGCATGCCGTTACGCCAACGCCTGCGGAGCGCTGGTGGTGTCACGCCACGGCTGCGCGCCCGCCATGCCCACCAAAGCGGAGCTGGATGATTTCCTGAGTCGCGATAAAGAGGTGAAACGGCCCGATCTCGACAGTCGCCTCAACCATCTGCACCGCGTGACCACCCGCAAACAGCAGTGGCCGGAACTGAACGTGTTCGCCTTTGACCATCGTAAACAGCTGGTGGATATGGCGCGCGAAGCGGGCGTCGATGAGAGCAAAATTCCACAGCTTAAACTGCTGCTGCTGAAAGCGGCCGAGGAAGCGGCGCAAACCGCCGGACTGGAGAACAAAAGCGGTATTCTGGCGGATACCACTTACGGCCAGAAAGCGCTGAATGCCATCACCGGTAAACAGTGGTGGATTGGTCGCCCGATTGAACTGCCGGGTTCGCGCCCGCTGCGGCTGGAACATGGCAACATCGGCTCACAGCTAATCGACTGGCCAGCCGAACACGTCGTGAAATGCCTGGTGTTTTATCATCCGCACGACAGTGCTGAACTGCGTAAAGAGCAGGATGAGCAGGTACTGGATGTCTGGAACGGCTGTAACAAAAGTGGCCATGAACTGCTGCTGGAAGTGATTTTGCCGGAGAGCAACCCGGATCGTAATGAAGGTTACTATTTTGATATTCTCAGTCACTTCTACAGCCTCGGCATTCAGCCGGACTGGTGGAAACTGCCGCCGCTGTCGGCCGAAAGCTGGCAGGCGATCAGCGGATTGATCGAACAGCAGGACCCGCACTGCCGCGGCATTCTGTTACTCGGTCTGGACGCGCCGGAAGAGAAGCTCAAAGCTGGCTTCGCCGCTGCGGCGAAAGCGCCATGGGTAAAAGGCTTTGCTGTCGGCCGGACGATTTTTGGTCAGCCATCGCGCCAGTGGTTACAGGGCGAACTGGACGATCAGTCGCTGATCGACACCGTGAAAGGCAACTACCTGCGGCTGATTGAGTACTGGCGCGCCGCCCGCGCCTGATGCAGCCCGCCAGACGCCATCCTGCTCAGAGGGTGGCGTTTTTTTATGTCTTACACCGTCATCCTTCTGCTGTCGCCCGCCCTGCTATCCTCACTCTCCCCATCCTGACAGCCGCAAATCAGCGCCGTTTTATCCTTGTGCGCCACGAACCGCCTCTCCGGCTGGCCGCGCCGGGACATTCTGTGAAGCAATTCATAAAGCCATGAAATAAACCGCTCTGTTGACGCAAACAAATGAAATTTTCCATCCATCTGGTACTATAGCGCTCATTATCCAGCCATTATTCTTATTACACGGGCAGAAGTAATGACCAATAATCCCACCCAACTTTCTTTATTGCAGGACGATATTCGTCGCCGCTACGAAACGCTGAGCAAACGTCTTAAACAGGTTGCGCGTTACATTCTTGATAACAGCAATAGCATTGCCTTTGATACCGTGGCCTCTATTGCCCAGCAGGCTGATGTCCCGCCATCAACCCTGATTCGCTTTGCCAACGCTTTTGGCTTTAGCGGCTTCAATGAAATGAAACAGGTTTTTCGTCAGCACCTGATGGAAGAGACGGTTAACTACACTGAACGCGCCCGTCTGTTTCGTCAGACCTCAACCGATGACAGTGCCAGTGCGCCTGAAAGCCCGGCTGAGATCCTCAACGTGTTTACCATGGTTAACAGCCAGGCGTTACAGCAGCTGGCGATGCAGGTTAATCCGGAGCAGCTGAACAAAGCGGTGAAGCTGCTGAACGAGGCCGAGAATATCTATGTGATTGGCCTGCGCCGTTCTTTCAGCGTCGCCTCTTATCTGGTGTATGCGCTGCGCCATCTGGAACGCCGGGCCTTCCTGATCGACGGCCTCGGCGGCATGTTTACCGAACAGCTCAGCCTGGTGAATCCTAAAGATGTGGTGATTGCCATCAGCTACTCGCCGTATGCGCGTGAAGCGGTCGAAGTGGTTGAAATGGGTGCCAAGCGCGGTGCGCATCAGATTGCCATCACCGACAGCCAGGTCAGCCCGCTGGCCGCCTTCAGCGACGTCTGTTTTGTGGTGCGTGAAGCGCAGGTGGATGGCTTCCGGTCGCAGGTTGCATCACTTTGTCTGGCGCAGACGCTGGCGGTGTCACTGGCACTGAACAATGCGGAAACGCCCTGATTCAGGCGATTAAAAAAGGCAGCCTGTTGGCTGCCTTTTTTATTGGTCGGCGGTGAGCTTAATCACGGCCGGCTGTAGAACGGTTACGGCTGACGGTGAGACAGTTATGACTGACGCGGATAGTCGTCGCTATTGACCCAGGCGTGATCTTTCTCCCAGGTAAACTTCCACAGCCGCACCGGTCCGGCCATCACGTTCAGGTAGTAGTTGTTGTAACCCGCCAGCGTCGCCACCGGATGATAGCCACGCGGCACCATCACCACATCGCGATTGTAGGGCGCCATGCACGCGTCCAGCGAGCGATCGTCGGTGTAAACCCGCTGCATGGCAAAGCCCGGTTCCGGATCGAAACGGTGATAATAGGTCTCTTCCAGATAAGTTTCGTCTTCGCTCTCTTCCTGGTCGTGCTTGTGGCTGGGATAAGAGCTGGTATCGCCTTCATTGGTATAGACTTCCACCACCAGCAGACTGTCAGCCGGTTTATTATCCGGCAGAATATTGTGTACCAGCCGCTGGTTACGTCCTTTGCCACGATGCTCCACCCCGACATCTTCCGGCGCAATCAGCCGCGCAGGCAGATTGCCGTGGCCCGGCGCGCTACAGACTGCCAGTTCCAGATCGCTGTCGGCCTGCACGTCGACTTCATCGTCATGCGGGACATAGACTGACCACGGCGGCACGCGCTCAAACGGTGACATGCGCTTACCGATGCCAGGGAATTCTGCGTGGCGGGTTTTAACCGAGGCCAGCCCGGCGACTAACACCAGGCACAGCTCGTTATCACCGCTGCTGAGGCGCAGGGTTTCTCCCTTCTTCAACAGATAAACGTCGAAACCGACATAACGCCAGCCGGCGCGCTCCGGCGTGACGTGCTGAATGCGACCCTGACTGTCTGGTGCTTGTGCTTTCGAAAGTAAAGACATCCCATTCCTCCTCTCTGCATGATAGATGCGCTTGCCGTCGCAGTGGCCCGGATTTAACCAGCCGCCTGAAACCGCTAACCGGCAGGCCATCGTAATGCGGCCTGCCGGTCGGGCACCTCAAACAGAGTTCATTGAATTAACTTAGCGTAGGCATACTGAATTCTGAAACGGTCTGCTGACCCGCGGGCCAGCGCACCGTGGCGGTTTTCATCCGGGTGTAGAAACGCACACCGTCCGGGCCGTGGACGTTGAGCGCGCCGAACACCGAACGCTTCCAGCCACCAAAGCTGTGGAAAGCCATCGGCACCGGAACCGGCACGTTCACCCCGACCATGCCGGCTTCAACGTTCTGGACAAATTCACGCGCGGTGTTGCCGTTGCTGGTGAAAATGGCGCTGCCGTTGCCGAACTCATGGCTGTTGACCAGTTGCAGCGCGCTGTCGTAGTCCGGCGCACGCATGATGCTCAGCACCGGGCCAAAAATCTCTTCACGCCAGATCACCATGTCAGAGGTGACGTTATCAAACAGCGTGCCGCCGACGTAGTAACCTTCGGCGTGTCCGGCCACCTGAATAGTGCGGCCATCCACCACCAGCTTCGCACCTTCCTGCTCACCTTTATCAATGTAGCCGAGCACTTTCTTCTGATGCGCCGCCGAAACCACCGGCCCCATCTCATTCTCTTCTGCGCCTTTATTGATGCCAGGCCCGACACGCAGCGCTTTTACCAGCGGCGTCAGGCGGGCAATCAGTTTGTCAGCCGTATCATCACCAACCGCGACCACCACCGGCAGCGCCATGCAGCGCTCACCCGCTGATCCAAACGCCCCGCCCATAATGGCGTTCACGGTGGCATCCAGATCGGCATCCGGCATCACGATGGCGTGGTTTTTGGCGGCGCCAAACGCCTGTACCCGCTTACCGTGGGCGCTGGCCGTTTTGTAGATGTGTTCTGCTACGCCGGATGACCCGACAAAGCTCACCGCTGCGATGCGCGGATCTTTGTACAACTGTTCAGCATCTTCATTTGAGCTGTGTACCACGTTGAATACGCCATCTGGCAGACCCGCTTCGGTAAGCAGTTCCGCCATGCGGACCGCGGCAGACGGATCAAGCGCAGGCGGCTTCAGAACAAAGGTATTGCCGCAGGCCAGAGCGATCGGGAACATCCACAGCGGCACCATCGCCGGGAAGTTAAACGGCGTAATCCCCGCCACAACCCCGACCGGCTGCATCAGCGAAAAGCTGTCAACGCCACTGCCGACATTCGGTGAGTATTCCCCTTTCAGCAGATGCGGGATCCCGCAGGCAAACTCAATCACTTCAATGCCGCGGGTCAGTTCGCCCAGCGCGTCAGACCAGACTTTGCCATGTTCGGAGACAATCAGCGCCGCCAGTTCATCGCGATGTTGTTCCATCAGCGCTTTGAAGTTGAACAGCACACGGGCACGGCGCAGCGGTGAGGTTTTCGACCAGGCCGGGAAGGCGTTGTGCGCAACCTCAATCGCATGAGCCACTTCGTCAGCAGTACTCTGCGTCAGTTCACGTACCACTTTTCCGGTTGCCGGATCGTAAACCGGGATGGTTTCGTTGCTGGCGCTGAAGGTGGTTTTACCGCCAATAAAGTTTCCTGTGATAGTCATGATGTTGCCTCTTTAAATGGTTAAGTTCCCTGCAGACTCACTGTGCGGCCTGTCCCGCAGCCTGATCAGGCAAACCTGAAAGCGTGCTATGAAACTATTACAGTGGAACAAATTTTTCAAATGGATATTTTTAGAAAATTTCCTTTTAGCGGCACAGATCGCATTTTTATCGTCACCCGAGCGAGGCAGCCTGATATCGGGCCAAAGCCAGCCTGTCAGGCGCTTTACGGCCGCTGACAAATCCGTTAGCCGGGTGAAAAAGTCACGGTTTTTGCTGGCGCGATCGGGTTTTACCGGTCCGCAGTGAAACGGAATATGGAATTAATGCGAGACGGATCTAATAATTACCATTTCATAATTCATAAATAATGAAATAAATGTTCTCTTTAGCCCCATCTTCCTCTTTCCTGTCACCGGAGTCGCAGCATGGCCATCGATCCCACCCGCTTCTGTATTAATCGTAAAATCGCGCCCCGGCTCTCACTGGAGGCTTTTTTCCAGCTGGTCCAGCGCCTGGGGCTGAGTAAGGTGGAGCTGCGTAATGATATGCCGGGCGGCAGGGTGACTGACGGCCTCACTGCTGAACAGCTGCGCGCGCTGACCGACAAATACCACATTGATATTGTCACCATTAACGTCCTCTATCCCTTTAACCGCATTGATGACGATCTGCTGACCCGGACGGAGGCGTTGTTACAGGAGGCGCAACGGATTGGCGCCCGTGCGCTGGTGATGTGTCCGCTCAACGAGGGAATCAGCGTATCGCCGCAGCAAACCGTGGCGGCGCTGCAGCAGCTGGCTCCGCGCTTTGCCCATTATGGGATTCAGGGCCTGGTCGAGCCGCTGGGATTTCCGGTCAGCTCACTGCGTTCGGCCGTGCAGGCGCAACAGCTGATTGCTGAGGCAGCGGTGCCGTTTAAGCTGGTGCTGGATACCTTCCATCATCATCTCTATGAGCAGGCTGAACAGGAGTTTCCGCAGGGCATTGAGGTTGAGCAAATCGGGCTGGTGCATCTCTCTGGCGTGGAAGATCTGCGCCCGACGGCGGAACTGACTGATGAGGAACGGGTGATGTTAAGCGATGGCGATGTGCTGAACAGCGTGGTGCAGGTCAAGCGGCTGGAGATGCTGGGTTACAAGGGAATTTACGCGTTTGAACCCTTCTCCAGCCAGCTGGATAGCTGGACACCGGCTGAGATTGAACGCCAGATTCGTCACAGTATCGAACTGCTGCAGGCCTGAGCCTGCACAAATCATCGTCCGAACATCTTCTTATCTGTGTCTGAAAAGACGTTTGGCCCCGGTTGGGGCCCTTTTTTTATCCCTGATGTGGCTCTGTAGCCGGTTGCCTGAACTGCAGACGCAGAGTGCAGACGCACGCCAGACAGACCAGCAGTGCCGTCAGCAGGTAGACCTGAGAAACCCCGGCATAGCTCATGATCAGCCCGGCGATCGGCCCGGTAATGCCGAGCGACAGATCCATAAAGGCGGTGTACGTTGCCAGCGCGCTGCCCTGATTTTGCTGCGGCACCACTTTTACTGCCACCACCCCCAGCGCCGGGAACACCAGCGAGAAACCGGCTCCGGTAAGAAACGCCCCCGCTTTGGCCATCCACGGATCGCCAGCGGCGGCTACCAGAAACAGCCCGATTGCTTCAACCGCCAGACAGATGCTGGCAACCCGCAAACCACCGTGCCGGTTGATGGCGTTCGGAAACAACAGCCGCGCCCCGACGAAAGCCCCGCTGAACAGCGACAGCGCAAAGGCGGCGCCTCCCCAGCCTTTATCCTGATAAAACAGAGTAATAAAAGTGGCAATGACGCCGAAACCGGCAGAGCCCATCGCCAGAATCGCGCCGAAGCCGGCAATTTTTCCCAGCACCGCGCGGAACGGCAGCGGTCTGGCTTTACTGCCTTTGACGGCCGGACGCGGCAAGGCCCCGGCAATCCCTACCAGGCAGATGGCGATGATGATCCCCGACAGCCACAGCAGCCCGCCGAGCCGGTAAATCAGTACCCCGAGCGGCGCGCCAATCGCCATCGCGCCGTAGGTGACGATGCCGTTCCATGAGATCACCCGGCCAATGTGCAACGAACCAACCCGCGCCACGCCCCACAATGAGGTGCCGGTGCCGGTGAAACTCTGCCCCACCCCGAGGATCAACCGGCCGATGCACAGTAGCGTCAGGCTCAGCAACGGACTGTCGAGCGTCAGCGCCGCCAGCAGGATACAGACGCCGCTGATCAGGCAACCCACCAGCCCGATCACCACCACTTTCTTAGGCCCCCAGAGATCGGCATAGCGTCCGGCATGCGGCCGGCTCAGCAGCGTCGCCACATACTGCAGGCTGATCACTAACCCGGCCCAGAAGGCGCTAAAGCCCAGCGTGTCGTGCACCCAGCCCGGCAGAATCGCCAGTGGCAGACCAATAGTGAGATAACTGGCGAAGTTGTAGATCACGATAGAGAGGATCAGCAGAGATATTTTTACGCTACCGGATGCGGTAGTCGGCTCCGCTGCAGGTTGGTCAGGCATCAGTCCTCGCGCGCGTAGTTGGCTGAAAGGTAACGGTTAGCTGTTAACTATACCTGCTTTCACCGGCAACGCATCACGGCGGCCATCCGGTGGCGTTATTTTTGCCATCCGCGCAAATGCTGCAAACGGCGGAGTCAGACCCGACAGGGGATTCACTGGCTGACGCGCCAGAGGTCCCGGTGGTCTCAAATCCGGCGGCTGTTTTTACCGTTTCTCTGATAAATCAGCTTGTTAATTTTACTTCAGCTACACTTTGCTCAGCCAATTTGTGTGATGGGAGAGGGAATGAGCGAGCTGCAACGGGAAAAAATCGGACAAAATATTTTGATCAAACTGGCGATGCTGGTGATTATCCTCGCCGGCGTGCGGGCCGCGTCCGATATTCTGGTGCCACTGTTGCTGGCGGCCTTTTTTGCCATTGTGCTCAACCCGCTGGTCACCATGCTGATGCGGCGCGGTTTTCGCCGTGGGCTGGCGATTACGCTGGTTATCACGGTGATCTTCTTCGTCATCCTGCTGCTTGGCGCGGTGCTGGCCAGTTCAATGAGTGAGTTCTCCGATCTCTACCCGCAGCTGCGCGCCACCATGGAGCAGAAAATGACGATATTGCAGCATCTGGCGGCTGGCTTTCACCTCAACATCTCGACCGATGTGTTAATTCAGCGCTTCGACCCGAACACCATGATGAACCTGGCAACGGTGGCGCTGAGCGGCTTTTCGGGTGCCATGACCAATACGGTGCTGCTGATCCTGACCGTGGTTTTTATGCTGTTTGAAGTGCATCACCTGCCCTACAAAATGCGTAATGCGCTGGTTAATCCCAAGATCCGTATCGCCGGACTGCATAAAGCGCTGAAAGGGGTGACGCACTATCTGGCGCTGAAGACGCTGGTCAGCGTGATAACCGGCCTGTCGGTGTGGCTCAGCCTCTATCTGCTGGATGTGAAATTCGCCCTGCTGTGGGGTGTGGTGGCGTTTATCCTCAACTTCATTCCCAATATCGGCCCGATCATTGCCGGCATTCCGCCGTTTTTGCAGGCGTTATTACTCAACAGCCTGTTTGATGCGGCGATGGTGGCGGCGCTGTTTACCGCTATCCATATGGTGTTTGGCAATATGCTGGAGCCGCGCCTGATGGGCCGGGGACTGGGTTTATCCACTCTGGTGGTGTTTCTGTCGTTGGTGTTCTGGGGCTGGCTGCTCGGTCCGGTCGGGATGCTATTATCGGTGCCGCTCACCAGCATTACCAAAATCCTGATGGAGACCACGCCGGGCGGTAGCCGGCTGGCGATTATGCTGGGCACCGGGCGACCAAAACGGGCGCGAGGCTTAACCAAGTAGTCGTTGCTGGACGTGACGCAGATGATTCTCCATCGCCTGACGGGCCGCCACTTCGTCACCGGCCACGATCGCGTTGGCGATCTGCTGATGATCGGCGTTCATCTCAAGGGCAAAACTGTTATCGGCGAAATGGCGCTCCAGCCGCTGCACATGCGGACTGTGGCGCTTGTTCCATAGCTGCTCCAGCATCTCGCGCAGCAGGTCGTTGCCGCTCATCTCACTGATCAACAGATGAAAGCGCTTATCCTGCTCCAGAAAGGCAGCATCATTTTGCGCGTGCTGTTGCAGCTGCGCCGTCAGCGCCAGCAGCGCAGCGCGCTGTGCCGGGGTGCCGTTGCGCGCGGCAAATCCCGCCAGCATCCCTTCAAACGCTTCTCTGGCCTGTAACAGATCCTGCAGGCTGCAGGCTTCGCTCTCCTGCGGGGTTGCCGTCTCGGGCAACGGCTGAGAGACAAAGACGCCGGTGCCGGTACGGATATCGACCCAGCCGGTCATCTCCAGCGCAATTAACGCCTCACGTACTGAAGAGCGGCTGACCCCCAGCTGCTTCGCCAGTTCACGTTCCGGCGGCAGCATCCCACCGGCGACAAACTCGCCGCGATCAATACCCGCCATAATGGCGTTGGCAATCTGACGATAAAGACGTTCGGTTTTTACCACTGGCAGCGCCATCATCCACTCCTGTTATCTGGCTTCACCGATCGCGCAGTTTGTCATGCTGCGATCCGGATCACGGCCTCATTTTGCTGACTATCATACTCTTGGTCCAGCGGCCTGACCACTGGGCCACATCACAGTTGAGGAGTAAACATGGAACATACATGGCGATGGTACGGTCCGAACGATCCGGTCTCGCTGGATGATGCCCGTCAGGCTGGCGCAACCGGCATCGTAACCGCGCTGCACCATATTCCTAACGGCGAAATCTGGCCGGTAGAAGAGATTAAAGCCCGCCAGGCGTTGCTGGCAGAGAAAGGACTGGTCTGGTCGGTGGTCGAGAGCATTCCGGTGCATGAATCGATCAAGACCCAGCGCGGCGACTACCTGCGCTATATTGCTCACTATCAGCAGTCGATACGTAATCTGGCCGCCTGTGGCATTGATACCGTCTGCTACAACTTCATGCCGGTGCTGGACTGGACCCGCACCGACCTCGCCTGGACTCTGCCGGATGGGGCGAAAGCGCTGCGCTTTGACGCCGACGCTTTTGCCGCCTTTGAGCTGCATCTGCTGCAACGCCCGGGTGCCGAACAGGATTACAGCGCCGCCGAACAGCAGGCCGCCGCCCGACTGTTCGCCGCCATGAGCGAAGAAGAGAAAAACACCCTGGTGCGCAATATTATTGCCGGTTTGCCCGGTGCCGAAGAGGGCTACACCCTTGAGCAGTTCCAGGCACAGCTGGCGCAATATGACGGCATCGATAAAGCCCGGTTGCGCGAGCATATGGCCACCTTCCTGCGCGCCATTGTGCCGGTGGCGGAAGAGGTGGGCATCAAACTGGCGGTGCATCCGGACGATCCGCCGCGCCCGATTCTCGGCCTGCCGCGCATTATCTCGACTCAGGAAGATATGCAGTGGCTGAAACAGACGGTAGACAGTCTGCACAACGGCTTCTGTTTCTGTACCGGCTCATATGGCGTTCGCGCCGATAACCCGCTGGTTGAGATGGCGGAAGCCTTTGCCGACCGCATCAATTTTGTGCACCTGCGCGCCACCAAACGTGAGGACAATCCTAACAGCTTCCACGAAGCTGCCCACCTTGCAGGTGACGTTGATATGGTCGGGGTGATCAAAGTGATTCTGGCTGAAGAGCAGCGTCGCCGTCAGGCTGGCAACGGCCGGGCTATCCCGATGCGGCCCGATCACGGACACCAGATGCTGGACGATCTGCACAAACGCACCAACCCCGGCTACTCTGCCATTGGACGTCTGAAAGGACTGGCGGAATTACGTGGTGTCGAAGTGGCCCTGAAACAGATCTATTTTAACCACTGAGTTAACCCGACTGGCCCTGGGTCCGGCCTGAAGCTGGCCGGGGCCGGTTTCGCCGTTGAGCGCTCCGTTCTGCCGCCCTCTTGTCCGGTGCCCGCCATGCCACAGCAACCGGCGTTGCCGCCCGCGACCTGCCCTTTCTTTCGGAATACGTTTAAAATCATGTCTGAATGCCAGCAAAAGCAAAACATTGTCAACTAATGCATTCTCTGGACGATAATTGACCTTAATCAGTTCTGTTGGTGGCCAAAACGCTAACCTGCATCGCCCGGAGACATGCTATGCTGCGCCGATTGATTAGCACCTCCTCATAACGCCTATAACACTCAGAGGATTTTGCGGTGCCGATATTGCAACGAAAACGCGATTACGCCAGGCTGATTATCATCGTATCCGGCGTGTTGCCTTTAATACTTGGCATTTTTTTCACCGCCCTCGATGCGCGCCATACGGTCCACCAACAGCAGGTGAGCGCCGCCAATACGCTTTTATCTCAGGCTGAGAAAATGAGCGACAGCGCCTGGGATATGATCAGCTCACTACGCCAGTTTCAGAACCAACCCTGCAGCCAGATTGAAAACACCCTGCAGCGACTCGGTACCCTCAACGCCTATTTCCGTGCCATTGGTAAACTGGAAAAGGATCAGATTGCCTGCTCTTCCGCCTATGGACTAAATTCTGGCTCGCTATCACAAATGATGATGCGTGATGTGCCGGTGACCGGCAAAGCCTGGTGGAGTCTGTCGATCGCCGGGACGTACGCGGTGCCGTATCGTCCGGCGGTGGTGTTCGTGCGTGAACTGCCGGGCGGAGAAGGTTTCTGGGCAGTGATCGATGGCCAGTATCTGATCGATTTTATGCAGGCGATTGGCAGCGCACGCGGCTATCACCTGAGCATGCAGTTTAGCGGCGGCGCGCCGATCGCTTATGGCGCAGCGCAAACCACCGCGCAGGGCTGGTTTGAACCGCTGGTTTACCAGGCCACTTCCCGGCGTTATCCGCTGAGCGTTACGGTGGTCGCGCCGCCGAGCGAACTGATAACGGCCTGGCGACAGGTGCTGTTTATCTTCCTGCCGATGGCGGCCATTTTTTCCATTCTGCTGATGATCCTGACCTCGAACTGGCTCCGACACCGTATCTCCTGGCGTGATGAGATCCGTCGCGCTATCGCTGGCGGCCAGTTCAGGGCGCACTATCAGCCGGTTTATGACGATCGATTGCAACGCTGCAGTGGCGTGGAGGCGCTGTTGCGCTGGACCATGCCCGATGGCATTGGCGTGCGGCCGGACATTTTTATCGGTGCTGCCGAAGCCGAAGGGATGATTGTGCCGCTGACCCGTCATCTGCTCGATCTGATTGCGGAGGATGTGCAAGGCTGGCAGGTGCCTGCGCACTTCCATCTGGCGATTAATGTGGCCGCCGATCATCTGCAGCATCCTGAATTTGTCAGCGATATGCTGCATTTTGCCGAGCGGGTGAAAGAGAAGCAGTTCGTGATCACTCTTGAGCTGACGGAGCGCAGCCTGATTAAAGATGGCGAAGGTGTGGCGCGTAAGCTGGAACAGCTGCGGCAGATCGGCATGAAGGTGGCGATTGATGACTTCGGTACGGGCAACTGCTCACTGAGCTATCTGCAGACCTTCGCACTGGACTACCTGAAAATCGATCGCGGCTTTATTAACGCCATTGAATCGCTGGACGGTGAAACGCCGGTGCTGGACGCCATTATTAACCTCAGCCATAAACTGCAGCTGGAGGTGCTGGGCGAAGGGGTTGAGACCGCCCTGCAGTTCCGCTATCTGCAACAGCGTGGCGTGGTGTTTATTCAGGGTTACTACTATGCCCGCCCGATGGATAACGTTGCGCTGATCGCCTGGCTGGAGCAACACGGACAGCGCCCGTTACAGCATGACGATCCCCTCTGACATCCCACGGTTGCCAGCCAGTTATCAGCGCGAAATATCGGCGACCCTGGCTGCCGTTTCGCCAGCCTCAACCCGCCAGCCAGCTTCACCGCGCTGCGCGCTGCTGCTGATCTTTTCGCCAGCGCTCGGCTCATCCGGTAAATGTATCTGAATGTTTCAGCATCGCTGACACCCGCCCCCTATCCGCAGTAAATCGCCTGAAAACTAACCGAAGCGGCAGAAATGGCGGCAACTCTGCTGAAAAAAGCGTCATTCATCACGCAGAGTGATTATTTTTTTCAGGGTGATAAACGGGGTAAACGATCGGCCAGAGGGGTTAGTTTTAGCTCAAACATGACAGATATCACACAAAAACGGTATACTCTGTCGCTTAATGCAATAATCCCGGCACTAATTATTGCGTTGGCTAGCCGATAAAATGCACCTGTTTACGGCTATGCTTTAATTTCCTCAACGCCGCGGTCTGAACGATTCCGCTCGGTTCGCGCCGTTGAGGACTTTCATGTTCCATTACAGGGTAATTCTATGAAATTGCGTAGGAAGCGTGTAAAACCAATTGGCATTGATGATGTGACTATCATCGATGATGCCCGTTTACGTAAAGCCATCACCGCGGCCTCTCTGGGTAACGCGATGGAGTGGTTTGACTTCGGTGTGTATGGCTTTGTGGCTTACGCGCTGGGTAAAGTGTTTTTCCCGGACGTCTCGCCGGGCGTTCAGATGATTGCGGCGCTCGCCACCTTCTCTGTTCCCTTCCTGATTCGCCCGCTGGGTGGGCTGTTCTTCGGTATGCTGGGCGACAAATATGGTCGTCAGAAAATTCTCTCTATCACCATCATCATCATGTCGGTCAGTACCTTCTGTATCGGCCTGATACCCTCCTATGCCTCGATCGGCATCTGGGCACCGATTCTGCTGCTGTTAGCCAAGATGGCCCAGGGCTTCTCGGTCGGCGGTGAATATACCGGCGCCTCGATCTTCGTGGCGGAATATTCGCCTGACCGCAAACGCGGCTTTATGGGAAGCTGGCTCGACTTTGGTTCGATTGCCGGTTTCGTGCTCGGCGCGGGCCTGGTGGTGCTGATTTCCTCCATTATTGGTGAAGATAGCTTCCTTGAGTGGGGCTGGCGTCTGCCGTTCTTCGTGGCGCTGCCGCTGGGGATTATCGGTCTTTACCTGCGCCATGCGCTGGAAGAGACGCCGGCATTCCAGCAGCACGTGGACAAACTGGAACAGGGCGACCGCGAAGGCCTGCAGGATGGCCCGAAGGTCTCGTTTAAAGAGATTGCGACTAAACACTGGCGCAGCCTGCTCTCCTGTATCGGTCTGGTGATCGCCACTAACGTCACCTACTACATGTTGCTGACGTACATGCCGAGCTACCTGTCACATAACCTGCACTACAGCGAAGATCATGGGGTGATGATTATCATCGCCATCATGATCGGTATGCTGTTTGTCCAGCCGATGATCGGCATGATGAGTGACCGTTTCGGCCGTCGTCCGTTTGTCATCATCGGCAGTATCGCCCTGATGATCTTCGCGATTCCAGCCTTTATGATGATCAACAGTGGCGTGCTGGGACTGATTTTTGCCGGTCTGCTGCTGCTGGCGGTGATCCTCAACGCCTTTACCGGTGTGATGGCCTCGTCGCTGCCGGCGATGTTCCCGACCCACATCCGCTACAGTGCGCTGGCCAGTGCGTTTAACATCTCGGTGTTGATCGCCGGTCTGACCCCGACCCTGGCCGCCTGGCTGGTGGAAACCACCAGCAACCTCTATATGCCAGCTTACTATCTGATGGTGGTCGCGGTAATTGGCCTGATTACCGGTCTGTTCATGAAAGAGACCGCCAATAAACCGCTGAAAGGTGCAACACCAGCCGCCTCGGATATGGAAGAAGCGCGCGAAATCCTGCAGGAACATCACGATAACATCGAGCACAAAATCGAAGATATCGACGAAGAGATCGCCCGCCTCGAAGCGAAACGTAAAAACCTGGTGCAGCAGCACCCGGACATTAACGAGTAAGCGTCTTCCCTCTCCCGCCGCCCGGCGGGAGAGTTTTTCTCCCGCGCCGTTACCGCACACAAACCTTCATGCCTCCCCGGCAAAGGGAGTAAACTATTGTCACTTTTTTCACCTGCGTAAGAATGAATATGTCTGATTATTCCCTTATCCAGCGCCCAAGAAGATTGCGCGCCAGCGCGTCAATGCGCGAAATGTTCCAGGAATCTTCCCTCAGCCTGAACGATCTGGCTCTGCCCATTTTCGTTGAAGAGGGTGTCGACGATTACAAAGCGATTCAGGCGATGCCTGGCGTGATGCGTATCCCGGAAAAACGTCTCGCCTATGAGATTGAACGCATCGCGAAAGCCGGTATCCGCTCGGTGATGACCTTTGGTATTTCACACCATACCGATGCCACCGGCAGCGATGCCTGGAATGAAAACGGTCTGGTGGCGCGGATGTCCCGCATCTGCAAAGAGACGGTACCGGAAATGATCGTCATGTCCGATACCTGTTTCTGTGAATACACCAGCCACGGTCACTGCGGTGTGCTGTGCGATCACGGCGTTGATAACGACGCGACGCTGATCAACCTTGGCAAGCAGGCGGTAGTGGCGGCCGCGGCGGGCGCGGACTTTATCGCCCCTTCTGCGGCGATGGATGGCCAGGTACAGGCGATTCGTCAGGCGCTGGACGCGGCGGGCTTCACTCAAACCGCCATCATGTCTTACTCGACTAAGTTCGCCTCATCGTTTTACGGTCCATTCCGTGAAGCAGCGGGAACGGCACTGAAAGGTGATCGTAAGACCTACCAGATGAATCCGATGAATCGCCGTGAAGCGATCCGTGAATCACTGATTGATGCGGCGGAAGGTGCAGATTCACTGATGGTGAAACCGGCAGGTGCCTATCTGGATATCCTGCGTGATATTCGTGAGCGCACTGAGCTGCCGCTGGCGGCCTACCAGGTGAGCGGTGAGTACGCCATGATTAAATTTGCCGCGCAGGCCGGTGCCATTGATGAACGTAATGTGGTACTGGAAAGCCTGGGTGCGATAAAACGTGCCGGTGCGGACCTGATTTTCAGTTATTTCGCGCTTGATCTCGCCGAACAAAAAGTGCTCTGATCCCCTCCTCAATAAGACAGTGAATTGAATCGCTTCGATCACTGTCTTTTTTCTTTGCCGTAAGGCACACACCAGAACCTGGCTTCACCAAAAAAATAAAGGGCTCTGCGATGAAAGCACCCGAGATCGCTGCCGATGAGGCACAACGTTTATCGCAGTTGCGTGCGTTGAACGTTATGAATACCCCTGCAGAAGAGCGTTTTGATCGTTTGACCCGTCTGGCACGCCGGCTGTTTGACGTTCCGATTGCGTTAGTCAGCCTGCTGGAAGCCGATCACCAGTGGTTTAAGTCGGCGCAGGGTTTTGAGCCCGCCGGATCGCCACGCAACATCTCCTTTTGCGGCCATGCCATCCTGCAGGATGAGATCATGATTGTTGAAGATGCCACCACCGATGAGCGCTTTCATGACAATCCTCTGGTGACCGGCGAGCCGCACATTCGCTTCTACGCCGGCTGTCCGCTGCGGGCACCGGGTGGCGCGAAAATGGGCACGCTGTGCATCATTGGCCGTGAGCCGCGGCAGTTCGACGAAGAAGATCGGGCCACGCTGCGCGACCTGGCAGCGATGGCCGAAGCGGAACTGGTGGCGTTTCAGGCGGCCACCTGCGATGAGCTGACGCAGATTACCAATCGGCGTGGCTTTATGACGCTGGGCGAGATGGTGCTGAAAGAGTGCCGGATGAAGAACCGGCCCGCCTGTCTGACCTTTCTCGATCTGGATAAGTTTAAGCAGATTAATGACTCGCTCGGCCATCGTGAGGGCGACCGGGCGCTGATGGATTTTGCTGACGCGATGAAAGTGGTGTTTAAACATTCCGATCTGTTTGCCCGCTTAGGCGGCGATGAGTTCGTGGTGCTGTTTAACGGTCTGCAACAGCAGCAGACGGAAGCGCTGCTGCAGCAGTTTGCCCACTACTTAGCCCAGCAGTCGAGCAGCCTGAACCGCCGTTACCATCTGCACTTCTCGTATGGCGTGGTGGAGTTTGATGCAGCCCATCCGCAGTCGCTGGAGCAGTTACTGCATGACAGCGATGAGCAAATGTACCGCAGTAAAAAGCAGAAGCGAGCGGTGCTGTAACGTCAGGCGCCACTGCGCCTGACCGGTTACACCTGAGGGGTTACTGTCGCGCCAGGTCGTCGAGCAGGGTCTGATTAAACTTCGCTGGCTCTTCCATCTGCGGCGCATGTCCCATTCCCGGGAATTCGATTAACCGCGCGCCCGGAATCCGCTTCGCCACCTTTTTACCCAGCACCGCGTAATCACCGAGCCGCGCTTTGACCGCCGCAGGTGCGATATCGCTGCCAATTGCGGTGGTGTCGGCAGTGCCGATCATCAGGGTGGTCGGCACCGTCAAATCGCCGAATTCATAAAACACCGGTTGCGTGAAAATCATGTCGTAAATCAGCGCTGAATTCCACGCCACTTTCTGGTGTCCTGGCCCGCTGTTCAGCCCGGCCAGCATATCGACCCATTTGTCATACTCCGGTTTCCAGCGACCGACATAATAGGTCTGCTGCTCATACTTCTTAATCCCTTCGGCACTCAGCTTGAGTTCGCGCTGATACCACTGATCGACGGACCGCCACGGCGCGCCCTTAGCCTTCCAGTCTTCCAGCCCGATCGGGTTGACCAGCACCAGCTTCCGGGTCTGCTCCGGATACATCAGCGCATAGCGTGTCGCCAGCATTCCGCCGGTGGAGTGACCGACGATCACCGCTTTTTCTACCCCCAGCTGCGCCAGCAGCTGATGGGTGTTCTCCGCCAGCTGCTGAAAACTGTACTGGTAATGCGCCGGTTTGGTTGAACTGCAGAAACCAATCTGGTCGGGCGCCACCACGCGATAGCCTTGCTGACTGAGTGCGCGAATCGTCTCTTCCCAGGTCGCGCCACAGAAGTTTTTCCCGTGCATCAGCACCACGGTTTGTCCGTTGGCTTTTTGCGTCGGTTTCACATCCATGTAGCCCATGCTCAGCGGTTGCTGCTGAGAGGAAAAATTGAAATGTTGCAGAGGGTAAGGATAGTGAAATCCTTCCAGCTGCTCGCCGTAAACGTTGGCGGCGAGCGCCGGTGCCGTGCTGAGTAAGGTCAGCGAGGTGAGCAAGGCGGCAAGCGGTTTCTTCAACGCGTATGTCGGGCTCATCCAGGGTTCTCCAGGTTAAAGGTGAGGTGTAAGCCTGGCATGAAGTGCTGAAAAGTGTATTGATGGGCTGTGCGATGTTGATCATCCCCCTGCCGCTGAGACGTCTTATCACCGGTTAAACCCGCTTAAGCGAAACCGTTTAATTAAAATTACGCATCCCGCTTATTCACACTACTTATTTCACTCACTTCATCAACATATCAATTACAAGTAAGCAATTTATATTATCAAATAGTTATTAAAACTGCTTTATCGGAGATAACGATTCATTTCCTGATAAAACTTTACGTAAGAAATGCGCAGAAAAAGATAAGTTATTTTAAACTGCCCCGAAGATAAAAAGGGGGATGTTATGAATGAGCGTAAATATAATGAAAGTGTGATCGTCTCTGTCACCGAGTGGATTGATAACAATCTCGATCAGCGGTTAAGCGTTGATGATATTGCGGAGAAAGCCGGATATTCAAAATGGTATTTACAGAAATTATTTGCCCGCTATCACAATGAAACGCTGGCGCGTTATATTCGCAAGCGCAAGCTGGCTGCCTGTGTCAATGATTTAAAAAATAGCCGTACGCCAATTATTAGCCTGGCGCTGAAATACCATTTTGAAAGCCAGCAATCTTTCACCCGCTCATTTAAACAGGTGATGGGATGTACGCCGAGCGTCTGCCGTCGGCGTCAGCTGGATGAGGCGACGTGCCAGCAGTTAGCTGAGGCCGCCAATCCCTGTGCGCTATGCCGCTACGCTCAGCCTGAAGCCCGTGAAAAAAGCGGCAGCGGAATAAGCCAGAATATCACCTTATCCGCCCATCACTATGGCACGTCTGACTCAGCCCGTAGCCTGTGATGATCAGATATCGTCCGGTTGATAATATTGCACACCGATCTGAATTCGCTCACGGCCCTGCGTGACGCGATGACGATTGGTGTCGCGCAGCGAATAAACGCAGCCGCAATATTCCTGCTGATAAAAACTTTCGCGCTTGCTGATTTCAATCATCCGCGCCGATCCGCCGCCCTTACGCCAGTTAAATTCCCAGTAAAGCAGGTCAGGATAATGGGCCGCCGCACGCACTCCGCAATCATTAATCTGCTGCATATTCTTCCAGCGTGAAATACCCAGCGAACTGGTGATCACCGGAAAACCATTTTCATGGGCATACAAGGCAGTACGTTCAAAGCGCATATCAAAGCACATGGTACAACGCTCGCCACGCTCGGGTTCCCATTCCATGCCGCGCGCCCGTTTAAACCAGTCATCACGGTCATAATCAGCATCGACAAACGGCACGCCAAATTTTTCTGCAAAACGAATATTCTCCTCTTTGCGCAGCTCATATTCTTTGAGCGGATGAATATTTGGGTTGTAGAAATAAATGGTGTAGTCAATGCCGGATGCCAGCATCGCTTCCATCACTTCACCGGAACAGGGGGCACAGCAGGAGTGCAAAAGGACTTTTTTGTGGCCGCCAGGTAAGGGCAGCGGCTGGCGCTGATAAGGCTGAGACATAAGCACCTTCAATCATTGGCTAAAAAACCGCAGTGTAATAGCGCACGCCACCGGTTGCAAAATTTCCCGGGCAGGCGGAGCTTTTGCCTATTTGTGCGCTGTTATCAGTCGGCGCGCTGACCGCCAGGCCGCGCGCCGCCGGGCTGCTGGCGCCGTTCCCGCCGATGGCCAGGCTGCGGATGTTTAAACTGTGACCGGTAACACACTGCCCTCGACTATGTTTACATAACATTAACAATATTGACAAAGTCTCAGAGCAAGGAGAGAAGCATGGCTGCAGCAAAGAGATCGGGGGATCGTCAGAACCGCTTTACCTGGTTCGTCTGTTTTATGGCCGCGCTGTCCGGCCTGTTATTTGGCCTGGATATTGGCGTGATTGCCGGCGCGCTGCCGTTTCTCGCCAAAGATTTGCAGATCACTAACCATCAGCAGGAGTGGGTGGTCAGTTCAATGATGTTTGGTGCCGCGCTGGGTGCGCTGGGTGCTGGCTGGATGTCATCAAAGCTGGGACGCAAGAAAAGCATGCTGGCCGGTGCCACGCTGTTCGTGATCGGTTCGCTGTGGTCGGCGTTTTCACCGGATGTCGAATCGCTGGTCTGCGCCCGGGTAATGCTGGGCCTGGCGGTCGGCATCGCCTCTTATACCGCCCCGCTCTATCTGGCCGAAATTGCGCCTGAGCGTATTCGCGGATCAATGATTTCGATGTATCAGCTGATGCTGACCACCGGCATTGTGGTGGCGTACCTCTCCGATACCGCCTTCAGCTATAGCGGTAACTGGCGCTGGATGCTGGGGATTATCGCTATTCCGGCAGTAATCCTGTTTGTCGGCGTGCTGTTTCTGCCTAACAGCCCACGCTGGCTGGCCGCGCACGGTCGCTTTAACGAGGCGCAGCGGGTGCTGGATCGGCTGCGCAACACCAGCGAACAGGCCCGCCAGGAGCTGGAAGAGATCCGTGAAAGCCTGCAGGTGAAGCAACGCGGCTGGTCACTGTTTCGTTCTAACAGCCATTTCCGTCGCGCAGTGTGGCTTGGCATGCTGTTGCAGATTATGCAGCAGTTCACCGGCATGAACGTGGTGATGTATTACGCGCCGAAAATCTTCAATATCGCCGGTTTCTCCAGCACCAGCGAGCAGATGTGGGGCACCGTTATCGTCGGCCTGGTCAATATGCTGGCGACGCTGATTGCCATTTTCCTGGTTGACCGCTGGGGACGTAAACCGATGCTCACCACCAGTTTTCTGGTGATGGCGATCGGCATGGGCGTGCTCGGGACATTACTGCATCTGGGCGTGGAGACTGACTTCCGCAAATATTTCGCCATTGCCATGCTGCTGATGTTTATCGTCGGTTTCGCGATGGCTGCCGGTCCGGTGATCTGGCTGTTGTGCTCAGAGATCCAGCCGCTGAAAGGGCGTGATTTCGGCATTACCGCCTCGACCACCACCAACTGGGTCGGTAACATGATTGTCGGTGCCACTTTCCTGACCATGCTCGACCAGCTGGGCAATGCCAACACTTTCTGGTTCTACGGGGCGCTCAATCTGCTGTTTATCGTGCTGACCATGCTGCTGGTGCCAGAGACCAAGCACGTCACGCTGGAGCATATTGAACGCAACCTGATGAAGGGCAAAGCCCTGCGTGATATCGGGGCGTAACCGCCCCGCAGAGGGTTACCATTGCAGCGTTTTGCCGCTGTAATCAATGTAGTGATGACCGCCGCGGCCCTGCCAGGCGGTCAGCTGCCGGACAATACCCTCAGCGCTCTCCTCAACGGTTAACGGCGCAGCTTCACCGCCCATCTCGGTTTTTACCCAGCCCGGATGCAGCGTCACCAGCGTGCCGGCCTGGGCTTCAACCTCCTCAGCCAGCGACCGGCTCAGCATATTCAGCGCCGCTTTGCTGGCGGAATAGAGCGGCATGTCAGCGCGCGGGTTTTCGCTCAGGCTGGCCAGCTGTGATGAGGTGATCGCCAGCACTCCCTTCTGCTTGCTAAGTAGCGGCAGCAAAATTTCGGCACTGCGTACCGGTGCCACCGCATTGGTCAGAAACAGCTGAGCCAGCTCCTGCGCCTCACTTTGCGCCAGCGTCTGGTGCGCCGGACCAAAGATCCCGGCGTTAATCAGAATCGCATCAAACATCTGTCCGGCGAGCTGGCCTGCCAGCTGCTGCACTGCCGACGATTCGGTCATATCCAGCGCATGCCACGTGACGCCCGGCTGTTCTCCCTGCGCCGGGATGCCGCTGCGATGCGTGGCGGTCACCTGCCAGCCCTGGGCGGCAAACGCCTGCACCACCGCCAGTCCAATACCGCGTGATGCGCCGATCACTAATGCTTTACCTTGCTGAGCCATATTGATTCCTCATTGATGATGTCATCTATCAGCTTAACGGCAAATCCGCCCTGCCAGCAGCCGCAGGTGCTATTTCGTCCGGCAACCGCACAACCGGTAAAATGCGCCCGGCGAGCAGGTAAACCGGCCAGGCACTTTTCCCTGATGGTTTCCCATCAATATTTCGCTTTATCTTTTACTTTTAACCGGTTAGAAGATATCGATTGAGTGGCAGGCTGCGCGACGTTCGCCCGCTTTTTTCACGTGGAGTCTGAATGAAAAAGCTCACCTTAGACACGGTGGCAAAAATGGCCGGCGTCGGCATCGCGACGGTTGATCGGGTGCTGAATGAACGTGGCGGCGTGTCGCTGGAAACCACCCGCAAAGTGCTGAAAGCGGCACGCGAAGTCGGCCTGAAGCGCCTGCTGCCGGAGGAGTATCAGCATCCGTGGCAAATAGAAGTGTTCCTCAGCAACAACGGTTCTTCGTTTTTCCAGCAGCTGACCGCCCACTTCAGCGACGTCGCCAGCCAGCTCGGCTATCGCCGTCTTAAGCTGCACAAAACCCTGGTGACCGAAGCGCAGCCCGAAAAGCTGGCGCAGAGCATTATTGCCCGCAGCGCCAATCGCGACGGCATCATTGTTTTCGCCCACGATTCGCCACCGATCTATCGCGCACTGGCGCTGTGTCGCAGCCGTAACGTGCCGGTGATCACCATCGTGACCGATCTGCCCGCCGCCGATCGCCTGTGCCATGTCGGTATCGACCAGTATCAGGCGGGACGGACAGCCGGTTTGCTGATGAGTAAAACCAGCCATCAGCCCGGCGATATCGTGATGGTCAGCGGCCGTTTCGATTATCAGGCACACCGGCAGCGCATCGCCGGTTTCCGCGAAGTGATGAGCCAGCGCGCGCCGCAGCGTCACCTGCGTGAAGTGCTGCTTGGTCAGGACGACCGCGGCACCATCCGCAGCCTGCTGGCGCGTAATCTGACCCAGTCGCAGGCGATTGCGGGCGTCTACAATACCGGCATGGGCAATACTGACGTCAGCGAAACGCTGCGCGCCCATCAGCTGCTGGGCCGCTGTACTTACATTACCCACGAGCTTTATTCGGTGACCCGTCAGCTGCTGCTGAATGATGAAGTGGCGTTTACCCTCGATCAGCACGCCCGGCAGCACGCCCGGTTGTCGATTGACCTGCTGCTGCGGCATCTGGAAACCGGTTATCAGCCGGATGTCTATCAGCAGGGTAAAGTCGCGTTCCGGCTGTTTACGGCGGAGAATATGGTGTAACCCCTCACGCATTAAGGGGCCAGCACAAAGGTTACTGCGGCGGCTCCCGGCTCTCATCATCCGGACTCTGGCCGTCATCGCTGCCCTGGCTCTTCTCGACTTCCTGCGGATGACCCATCGACAGCGCAGTGGCGCTGGCCGGGTCAAACAGCGACAGGCTTTCAATCTGATCGACCATAATCACTTTACGAAATGACATCGCGTCTTTGGGCGTAGAGTCCAGCGTGATGCCGTGCTCGGCGTACCACTTGCTGTAGTTATGCTCTACCGCCAGCTTCAGCGTTTTGCTGTCGCGATAGCCGCTGAGCATCGGGATCAGGACGATATTTTTGGTGCTCTCATACTCAAAGGTCGAGGCGTGCACCATCCCGATGTAGATGCGGCGCGACTTGAGCGTAATCCACGCCAGTTCACCTTCTTCCATGCACTGAAACAGCAGCTGCTCAACGCCATTCGAGCGCGACAGTTGCTGATAGAGATCTTTACGTCCGGAGACGTTAAGTCGTGCACTGCCCGCCCAGTTCGAGCGATACAGGCAAAACAAAATGGCAAACGCCAGCATGATCACAATCGGTGCCTGGATGCCGAGGAAGCTCCAGTTCATAAACTCCATCTGCCATTTGAGATGGACGCCCGGGATCATCTGTACCGCGTTGGCAATAGCAGAGATGGCGAGCAGCAGTAACCAGACAATGCCGGTGGCAAACACGCCCTGCAAAACAAAAATACAGCCGTACAAGGCAACCAGAAAATAGACATCCCAGCCCGACGAGCGGCGGATTTTAAAGCGGCTATTCAAATCGCGGCTGGTGTACCAGTAACCACTGACCATTAACACCATGAATATTGCGGTACCCACCTCAGACTCCCTTTAACGTATTCACATGGCGGGCAAAATCTTCGTGCACTTCTTCACTAAGGGTGTTGACCGAGATATTGCCGTTCTCGTCAATGATGATGCGTTCACCTTCAGCGATGGAGTCGTTGATGTCCTGGCGGGACATGATCTGCAGAAATTTCTCGGGACTGGCAAACAGCGATTTAACAAATTTGAACATGGCGATCCACTTATCGGGTTTAAAAGAGAAAGTATGTGACCGAAACGGCACTCTCGCCTGGTTAATTTCAGGTGAAATTTCTTAAAATCAATTAATTAGCGAAGCGGTTAGCGTTCATCTCTGGCCGCATTTTGCTGAAATAGCCAACATAACCAGTAGATTGGCGGTGTCGTCTGCCCTTTTTCAGCGTAGCAGTCTGTGACCGGGCGTCATCCCTTCCTCGCCGGTTAGCGCTAAGCTCAATCTTTGTCAGCTTACTGTCACCCCTGTATTGAGGAAGATTCAGATGAAACAACGCACGTTAGGTCGTACCGGTCAGCGCGTCTCCGAAATTGGCTTTGGCGCATGGGCGATTGGCGGGACCTGGGGAGAAGTCAGCCAGCAGGATGCCGAGGCCGCGCTGCACGCTGCCCTGGATGCCGGCATAACCTTTATTGATACTGCCGATGTGTATGGTGACGGCCGCTCTGAAAAGATTATCGCCGGGGTGCTGAATCAGCGCGGCGGTGAGCGCCCGTTTGTGGCAACCAAGCTGGGCCGGCGGCTGTCGCCGCACGTGGCGGACGGTTATAACGCCAGCAACCTCAATGCGTTTGTCGACCGCTCGCGCGAGAATCTGCAAACCGGGACGCTGGATTTAGTGCAGCTTCACTGCCCGCCAACCGAGGTTTATTACAATCCGGAGGTGTTTGCAGTGATGGATGAGATGGTTGCCGCCGGGAAAATTCGCCATTACGGCGTGTCGGTAGAAAAAGTCGAAGAGGGGCTGAAGGCGCTGGAATTTCCCAACGTCTCATCCATTCAGCTGATCTACAACATCTTCCGCCAGCGTCCGGCGGAACTGCTGCTGCGTGAGGCAAAACGGCGTAATGTCGGGATTATCGCCCGCGTCCCGCTGGCATCAGGCTTGCTGACCGGGAAAATGGGCCCGGACAGCCAGTTTGCCGCCGACGACCACCGCGCCTTCAACCGCAATGGCGAAGCCTTTGATAAGGGTGAAACCTTTTCCGGCGTACCGTATGAAGTGGCGCTGGAGGCGGTAGAGGAGATTCGTCGTTACGTGCCGGGCGACATCAGCATGGCGATGCTGGCGCTGCGCTGGATCCTGATGAACGACGATGTCAGCGTGGTGATCCCCGGCGCGAAAAATCGCCAGCAGGCTGAAGACAATGCCCGCGCCAGCAGCGTTGACGCGCTGTCTGACGAGACCATGGCGGCGCTGAAGCAGATTTATCAGGCGAAGATCGCCCCTTACGTGCATCAGCGCTGGTAGTCGCGCGATTTACAACGCCTGGGCGCACGCCCAGGCGGAACTCCACGCCCACTGGAAGTTATATCCTCCCAGCCAGCCGGCCACATCCACCACTTCACCAATGAAATAGAGGCCCGGTACCGTCCGTGCTTCCATGGTTTTCGAAGAGAGCTGGGTGGTATCCACGCCGCCCAGCGTCACTTCAGCAGTGCGATAGCCTTCGGTTCCGTTTGGCTGAATACGCCAGGCGTGCAGCGTCTGCACCAGCTCCGCCTGCTGCTTGCTGTTGAGCTGCTTCAGGGTGATATCGGGCACCACCTTCAGCGTTTGCAGCACCTCCACCAGCCGTTTCGGCAGAATTTTTGCCAGGCTGTTCTTCAGGCTGAGGTTCGGATGCGCCTCACGCTGAACGGTCAGAAAGGCGTCGAGCGGCGTGGCAGGCGACAGATCGATAGTGACGAACTCACCCGGCAGCCAGTAGCTGGAGATCTGCAACACCGCCGGGCCAGAGAGTCCCCGATGGGTAAACAGCATCGCCTCTTTAAAGCGGGTGCCATCCTGCGCGTCGATGGTGGTCTCCAGGGCCACGCCGGACAAAGTCTGTAGCTGTTCCAGCAGCGGCTTATGCAGGGTAAACGGCACCAGCGCAGCACGCGTCGGGAAGACGGTCAGACCAAACTGTTCAGCAATTTTATAGCCAAACGGCGATGCGCCCAGGCCGGGCATCGACAGACCGCCACTGGCGATGACCAGTTTTTCCGCCTGAACCGTGCTGCCGTTGAGTTGCAGGGTGTAGCCGCTGTCGTCACGCGTCACGCTCAGCACTTCACTGCGTAACCGCAGCGTCACCTGGCCCTTTTCGCACTCGGCCAGCAGCAGATCGACAATCTGCTGAGCGGAATCATCACAAAACAGCTGGCCAAGGGTTTTCTCATGCCAGGCTATCTGGTGACGATTGACCAGATCGATAAAATCCCACTGGGTATAACGCGCCAGCGCCGACTTACAGAAATGAGGGTTATGTGACAGATAGGCCGCCGGTTCAGTGTAGAGATTGGTGAAGTTGCAGCGCCCTCCGCCCGACATCAGGATCTTACGTCCCGGCTTTTTGCCGTTATCCAGCAGCAATACGCGACGCCCGCGCTGTCCGGCCTGGGCGGCACAGAACAGCCCTGCGGCCCCGGCACCAATGATGATAACGTCAAACTGTTCCACGGCGGTTTACTCACTTAATCGGAAAGGCGCAGATTGTAGTGATCTGCTCACTGAGACGCCAGCGTCAAAAATTTGCCGTAAATGTGTCATAATGTAACTGACTAATATCTGGGCCTTTTTCCCCCTTTAACCCGGCTACGTTACTGCTAAAGGTCAAATTAAGGCTATATTTTCCTTTCCCATACAGCACGTTGTCGCGGATAATGCGCCGCGTTCATGTCCTCCAAAAATGGCGTAACGTTTATGCTACATCTGTTTGCTGGTCTAGACCTCAGTACTGGCCTGTTATTGGTTCTTGCCCTGCTGTTTGTATTGTTTTACGAAGCAATCAACGGCTTCCACGACACGGCCAACGCAGTTGCGACGGTCATCTATACGCGTGCCATGCGTGCCCAGCTTGCTGTGGTTATGGCAGGCGTCTTTAACTTTTTTGGCGTGCTACTCGGTGGATTGAGTGTCGCCTATGCCATTGTTCATATGCTCCCCACCGATCTGTTATTAAATGTTGGATCGGCTCACGGTCTCGCCATGGTGTTTTCTATGCTGCTGGCGGCGATTATCTGGAATCTCGGCACCTGGTATCTGGGTCTGCCGGCATCCAGCTCCCATACCCTGATCGGCGCCATTATTGGTATCGGTCTGACCAACGCCCTGATGACCGGTACCTCGGTGGTTGATGCACTCAACATCCCGAAAGTGCTGAACATCTTCCTGTCTCTGATCCTGTCGCCGATTGTCGGCCTGGCGATCGCCGGTGGCCTGATCTTTATTCTGCGTCGTTACTGGAGCAGCACCAAAAAGCGTGCCCGCATCCATATGACGCCAGCCGACCGCGAAAAGATCGACGGCAAGAAAAAGCCGCCGTTCTGGACCCGCATCGCCCTGATTGTTTCAGCGATCGGCGTCAGCTATTCGCATGGCGCGAATGACGGCCAGAAAGGCATCGGTCTGATTATGCTGGTGTTGATCGGCGTGGCTCCGGCCGGCTTCGTGGTAAACATGAATGCCTCGGGCTACGACATCACCCGGACCCGCGATGCGGTCAATCATCTGGAGCAGTATTATCAGCAGCACAACGCTTCGCTGACGCATATCATCCAGATGGCGCCACCTAAGCTGCCGACGCCGGAAGAAGTGCCATCAACCAGCCCGCAGGAGTTCCACTGTGACAGCGCCCGCGCGTTACAGGCGGTTCAGCGCGCACAGGTGCTGCTGAATAATCTGCAAAGTTACGATCAGCTGACGGTGGATCAGCGCGGCCAGATGCGTCGCCTGCTGCTGTGTATCTCAGATACGGCGGACAAAGCGGCCAAGCTGCCGGAAACGACCCCGGACGATCAGCGCTTCCTCAATAAGCTGAAAGGCGATCTGCTTGGCACCATCGAGTATGCGCCGGTCTGGATTATCGTTGCGGTTGCGTTAGCGCTCGGCACCGGCACCATGATTGGCTGGCGTCGTGTTGCCACCACCATTGGTGAGAAGATTGGTAAAAAAGGCATGACCTATGCACAGGGAATGTCAGCCCAGGTCACGGCAGCGCTCTCTATCGGCGTCGCCAGCTATACCGGAATGCCGGTTTCGACCACCCACATCCTCTCTTCGTCAGTCGCCGGTACCATGCTGGTTGACGGCGGCGGATTGCAGAGCCGGACCATCAAAAACATCGCCATGGCGTGGATCTTCACGCTGCCGGTATGTATTGTGCTGTCAGGTTCGCTCTACTGGATTGCCTTAAAACTGGTGTAATGCCAGCGAGATCAGAGGGCGACGCAAGTCGCCCTTTTTAATGCCAGATCGCCATCGCCACCAGGCTGATCACCACCAGTCCGCACAGCGCGCTGGTCAGCATAAACTGTCCCCTTACCCGCTCGCAGCGACGAATAAATTCGTCATCATGATGATCAAGATAGCGTTTCGCCCAGATATAGGTCACCAGTCGCACCTGTTTGCTGGGCTGGCCGTGAGAGGTGAAAAACCCCGCCCCGTCGACATACTGATACAGCAGCGGATCGCAACCGCGTAATACCGCCAGCAACGCACGCAGAGAAGAAAAATAGCGCGCCATATTCACAATACACACCACACAAAGAGCCCAAAAAAGCGCAATAGTACTGATCATATTCTCCCCTCCTGGCTGGAGCCGCAGGAACAGACGCAGCGGGAAAACGCTGAGCACGCCCACAGAAATAGCCAACCTCTGAATCACCCAACTGCGATAGTGTTCTGAACGCCTGGGCGGTAACAAACCAGACCGCCTTTTTTCAGTGTAGGAGAAATGTTTAAATTTTTTCCAGCGATGAATTTCGTTTGGCGCGAGTAAAATTACCGCATCGTTGATCTTATTCACAAGCCAGGCGGCAACGGCAGCATTTGCCCGCAGAGAAGGCTATACTCAGAGACATAACAACATGACCACCTGCACCGCAGGTACACACTTTGGTGGCGCTCATCGCCCGCTCGCGCAAAGGATTTCGCTAAGCTGTGACGCGGCAGGAACCCCGGATGCCATCCTTAATCTCGTGAAAGGAGTTTTATCATGGCTTATAAACATATCCTGATTGCAGTAGACCTTTCTCCCGAAAGTCAGTTACTGGTGGATAAAGCCGTTTCGCTGGCCCGCCCTTACGACGCCAAAATTTCCCTGATTCACGTCGATGTGAATTATTCCGATCTCTACACCGGCCTGATTGATGTCAATCTGGGCGATATGCAGAAGCGTATTTCTGAAGAGACGCACTCTGCGCTGAAAGGTCTGTCTGATTCCGCGGGCTACCCGATCAGTGAAACCCTGAGCGGCAGCGGCGATCTCGGCCAGGTGCTGGTGGATGCGATTAAAAAGTATGACGTCGATCTGGTGGTGTGTGGTCATCATCAGGACTTCTGGAGCAAGCTGATGTCGTCGGCGCGCCAGTTGATCAACACCGTACATATCGACATGCTGATTGTGCCGCTACGCGATGAAGATGAAGCCTGAGTGACGTGCAGGACCCATAAAGCCGGCTGATTGCCGGCTTTTTTATCGGGTTAACTGACCAGTGGGGGATAGATATCGAAGCGATGGCTTTTGGTCACCACCGCCGCCTGGGTAACCACGCCTGCCAGCGGCGGCGCATAGTCGGGCCGCTTCACCACGATCCGCTTCTTTGCCAGCCGACGGGCTGGTTCCAGCAGCGCGTCAGCATCCTCATCGGGACCCACCAGCGACTGAAATACCCGCATCTCTTTTTTCACCATCGCGCTTTTCTGCCGGTGAGGATACATCGGATCGAGATAGACCACGTCCGGCTGCGGGGTGATATCGCTCAGCGCCTCGGCGCTGGCGGCGTGAATCAGCGTCAGGCGCTGACGCAGCCAGCCGCCGATTTCCGCATCCTGATAGCCGCGCTGTAAACCGTCTTCCAGCAGCGCTGCCACCACCGGATGGCGCTCCAGCATCCGCACCCGGCAGCCCAGTGCCGCCAGGACAAAGGCATCACGCCCGAGTCCGGCCGTGGCATCCACCACATCCGGCAGATAGTCGCCTTTAATGCCCACCGCTTTTGCCACGGCTTCACCGCGACCGCCGCCAAAGCGACGACGGTGCGCCATTGCACCTGAGACAAAATCGACAAAGATGCCGCCCAGCTTCGGCTCATCCCGCTTACGCAGCTCAAGATGCGTCGGGGTTTGTACCAGCGCCAGCAAGGCATTTTCGTCGTGCTCCAGCTGCCAGCGCTGCGCTAAACGTGATAAGGCGCCGTCTCCGGCGCCTGATTCATCGAGCAAACAGATTTTCACGTAACGACTTATCCCTGAATGCCGTAATGTTCCAGCATGGCGTCGAGCTGCGGTTCACGGCCGCGGAAGCGTTTGAACAGCTCCATCGGCTCTTCGGAACCGCCACGCGTCAGGATATTGTCGAGGAACGACTGGCCGGTTTCGCGATTGAAAATGCCCTCTTCTTCAAAGCGTGAATAGGCATCTGCCGCCAGTACATCCGCCCACAGGTAGCTGTAGTAACCGGCCGCATAGCCACCGGCGAAGATGTGGCTGAAGGCGTGCGGGAAACGGCCCCATTCCGGGCTCGGCACCACCGCAACGCGGCTTTTCACTTCGCGCAGCGTCTCAAGAATCCGGGCGCCTTTAGCCGGGTCAAATTCGGTATGCAGACGGAAGTCGAACAGGCCGAACTCCAGCTGGCGCAGGATGAACAGCGCCGCCTGGTAGTTCTTGGCCGCCAGCATTTTATCCAGCAACGCCTTCGGCAGCGGCTCACCGGTCTCGTAGTGGCCAGAGATGAACGCCAGCGCATCCGGCTCCCAGCACCAGTTTTCCATAAACTGGCTTGGTAATTCGACCGCATCCCACGGCACCCCGCTGATGCCGGAAACGCCAGGCACTTCAATCCGGGTCAGCATGTGATGCAGGCCGTGACCAAACTCATGGAACAGGGTGATCACTTCGTCGTGGGTGAACAGCGCCGGTTTGCCCTGCACCGGGCGGTTAAAGTTACAGGTCAGGTAGGCGACCGGCTTTTGCAGGCTGCCATCGGCTTTACGCATCTGACCGACGCAGTCATCCATCCAGGCTCCGCCGCGTTTGTGTTCACGCGCATACAGATCCAGATAGAAACTGCCGCGCAGTTCGCCGGTTTCATCGAACAGATCGAAGAACTTCACGTCAGGATGATAAACTTCCACATCGGCACGCTGTTTTGCCGTGATGCCGTAAATACGCTTAACCACTTCGAACAGGCCAGCCACCGCACGGGATTCCGGGAAGTAAGGACGCAGCTGTTCATCGCTGATGGTGTAGAGGTGCTGCTTCTGTTTTTCACCGTAATAGGTGAGATCCCACGGATTAAGCTCGGTCACGCCGTGCTCTTTTTGCGCGAAAGCGCGCAGCTGCTCCAGCTCTTTTTCACCCTGCGGGCGGGCGCGCTCCGCCAGATCGTTAAGGAAGTCGATAACCTGAGACGGGCTTTGCGCCATCTTAGTCGCCAGCGATTTATCGGCGTAGGAGTCAAAGCCCAGCAGTTGCGCCAGTTCATGACGCAGCGCCAGCTCTTCCGCCATGATCGGGCCGTTATCCCATTTACCCGCATTCGGCCCCTGATCGGATGCGCGGGTCGCGTAGGCGCGATACATCTCTTCGCGCAGCGCGGCGTTATCGCAGTAGGTCATCACGGGCAGATAGCTGGGGATATCCAGCGTCAGCAGCCAGCCTTCCTGACCTTTGGCTTCCGCCTGGGCTTTGGCCGCAGCCATCGCGCTTTCCGGCATCCCTGCCAGATCGTTTTCATCGGTGATCAGCTTGCTCCAGCCCATGGTGGCATCAAGCACGTTGTTGCTGTAAGCCGATCCCAGTTCGGAGAGGCGGGCAGCAATTTCGCCGTAGCGCTGCTGTTTATCTTTCGCCAGGCCGATACCGGAGAGTTCGAAATCACGCAGTGCATTATCGACCGCTTTCTTCTGCGCCAGATCCAGCGCGGCGTACTGGTCACCCTCTTTCAGGTTGCGGTACGCCTGATACAGGCCTTCATGCTGGCCGACCCAGGTACTGTATTCAGACAGCAGCGGCAGCGTCTGCTCATAGGCTTCACGCAGTTCCGGGCTGTTTTTAACCGAGTTCAGATGACTGACCGGAGAGAAAATGCGGCTCAGACGGTCATCGCTCTCCGCCAGCGGCTGAACCAGGTTGTCCCAGCTATAGGGTGCGCCTTGCGCCACCACTTTTTCGACCATCGCGCGGCAGTCATTCAGGACTTCCGTAACGGCAGGAACCACATGTTCAGGCTGGATGGCAGAAAAAGGGGGAAGCGTAAAAGATGTCAGTAGCGGATTGGTCATAGCGCAGTCCTTTATTGATGTGTGGGGCGCGATGGGTCGCGCAACGCAATCTAAGTAACATGCGGCTAAGTGTAGCGAAAATCAATGGGGCCTGGCTTCGCTGCGGAAGAAACGAGCGGAATGCGATCGCCGATCGACCGGCAGAATTTGCGTTGCATCAAAGCGCAGCCGCTGCGGTTAGGGTGTAATGCCGCCGTTGCGACAGCTGCCGGCTTTTCACCTGCAGCGTGCGGCCCCGGCGGGATTAGTTATCATGCTTTCGACCCATCGGCGGGACATCCCTGATATAATCGCCCGCTTAATGGTTCTCATGCTGTTCCTGCGTCGGTTGCTGTGCGTCGTTCTGTGGGTAATACGTGAGGTAATAATTGGTATAAATTGATTTTCCATCAATTAAAACCTTATACATTCAACAGGATAAACAATGCTGAGTTATCGCCATAGCTTCCATGCTGGCAACCACGCTGACGTGCTGAAGCACACCGTACTGAGCCTGATCATCACCGCACTGAAAGAGAAAGAGAAACCGTTCTTTTATCTCGATACCCACGCGGGTGCCGGACGTTATCTGCTGAGCGGTGAACACGCTGAGCGCACCGGCGAATATCTGGAAGGTATCGCCCGCATCTGGCAGCAGCCGGACGCGCCAGCCCTGCTGCAACCCTACTTCGACGCCATCCGTGCGCTCAACCGTAACGGGACGCTGCGTTATTACCCGGGTTCGCCGCTGATTGCCCGCCATCTGCTGCGTGAAGATGACCGTCTGCAAATGACCGAACTGCACTCCAGTGACTATCCGCTGCTGCGTAACGAGTTCAGTAAAGATAGCCGCGCGCGCGTAGAACGCGGTGACGGCTATCAGCAGTTAAAAGCCAAACTGCCGCCGCCATCCCGTCGCGGTCTGGTTCTGATCGATCCGCCGTATGAGATGAAAAGCGATTATCAGGCGGTGGTGAAAGGGATTCAGGAAGGCCATAAGCGATTCGGTACCGGCGTCTTCGCGCTGTGGTATCCGGTGGTATTGCGTCAGCAGATCAAGCATATGCTGCGCGATCTGGAAGCGACCGGCATTCGCAATATTCTGCAGATCGAACTGGCCGCCCGTCCCGACAGCGACCAGCGCGGCATGACCGCATCCGGCATGATTGTGATCAATCCGCCGTGGAAGCTGGCTGCCCAGATGAACGAGCTGCTGCCGTGGCTGCATAAAAAACTGGTTCCGGCTGGCACCGGCCACTTTGTGGTCAACCAGATCGTACCCGAATAACTCTCTCTCCTTTTACGCCGCACACTGCCGGTGCTGCGGCGTGGTACTGCAGGTCTGTCACCATGTGGATCATATTGGCTGGCGCGCTAGCCGCGCTGCAACCGGCCCGGCGGCTGGCACTATTATTACTGGCGCTCGCCACGCTGCTGGGGTTTTATCAGGACGTACTGGCGTGGCCCGCGCTGCTGCTGTTCGCGGTCACCGCCGGCGTGGTGGCATGCCGTATTTACGATCGTGACCATCATCGGCGGCAAATGCTGACTGAAGCGGTGCTGGTGCTGATCGCCATCGGGTTATTCCTCCATCTGTTTCCGGGTTTTGATAATCCACGCAAACTTGATGACGTGCAGGTCGGCGCCCGCAGTGTGGCTTTCGGCTTCTCGTTTAATTTCGATAAAGCGCTGATCCCCTTTGTGCTGCTGGCCTGTCTGCCGACGCTGTTTCGCGCCCCGGCCAGCCCGCCGCGTTATAAGCTGCTGGCCGCGCTGGCACTGATCGCCGCCGTTCCGCTGCTGTTATACAGTGCCGTATTACTGGGTGGATTAGCGTTTGAACCGCACTTCCCGGCCTGGCTTGGCACCTTTATGCTCGCCAATCTGTTCTTTGTATCGCTGGCGGAAGAGGCGCTGTTTCGTGGTTATCTGCAGCAGAAATTAACGCTGGCACTGGGCGGCATACCCGCGCTGTTGCTGAGTGCGCTGCTGTTTGGTCTGGTGCATCTGAGCGGCGGTCTGTTGCTGATGATCTTCGCGACCCTCGCCGGGCTGCTGTATGGGCTGGCGTGGCACTGGAGCGGCCGGTTATGGATTTCGACCGCCCTGCACTTTGCCCTCAACATCACCCATTTACTGCTTTTCACTTATCCCGCACTGCATCATTAAAGAGTAAACACCGCCAGATCATAGGCCAGCTCGGTAGCGGGGAAAATGGTCTGGCATTCAGCCAGCAAGCGGGACATATCTTTCGCCAGATAGCGTGAACTGAAGTGCGTGGCGATCAGCCGTTTTGCGCCGGCGCGCTTCGCCACTTCCGCCGCCTGTAAGGTGGTCGAGTGGCCACGTCCGTTGGCTTTCTCAATCATCGCCGCTTCCAGCGTGGTTTCATGCACCATCAGATCAACGTCCGCCGCCAGCTGTAATGCCACCTCAGTTGGCGCGGTATCACCAAAAATCGCCAGCGTTTTACCTTTAATCGCCGGCCCCAGATAGTCCGCGCCATTGATTATCCGGCCATCCTCCAGCGTCACGGATTCGCCCTGCTTCAACTGTTGATACCACGGACCACGCGGTACGCCTTCGGCCTTCAGGCGCGGCGCATCGAGAAAACCCGGCTTATCATGCTGCTCAATCCGATAACCCAGACATTCCAGCGTATGATTCAGCGGCCAGGCACTGATGCGGAACTCACCGTCATCCTGTGTCCAGCCCGCCTCAATCTCAACAATAGTCAGCGGATAATCAGTGTAAGAGCCACTGATCGACAGCGCGGTTTCAAGGAAGACTTTTAAACCTTTGGGGCCATACACGGTCATCGGCGTGGTCAGCCCGGCCATAGAACGGCTGGTGAGTAAGCCCGGCAGCCCGAAAATATGGTCACCATGTAAATGGGTGATGAAGATCTTATCCAGCTTGCCCGGTTTCAGGTCGGAACGCATGAACTGTAGCTGGGTCCCTTCGCCGCAGTCGAACAGCCAGCTTTCGCCACTCTGCGCCCGGGTAAAGGCGATGGCGGTCACGTTACGCTGCAGGCTGGGCGCACCGCCGCCGGTGCCGAGAAAAGTAAGGTGCATGGTATGCTTCCCTGTCAGTGTGAGAAAAAACAGAACCCTATTACAATCATAGGCGCAAACTTTGCGTCAATTCGACCCGCAGCGTTACACTCTATGCCAATTTTTCATGCAACCGGATGGATACTTCAATGACCCGACATTTCGACTATCTCGCCATCGGCGGCGGCAGCGGCGGCATCGCCTCGATCAACCGTGCGGCCATGTATGGCCAGAAATGCGCCCTGATTGAAGCCAAAGAACTGGGTGGCACCTGCGTTAACGTAGGCTGCGTGCCGAAGAAAATCATGTGGCATGCTGCGCAAATTGCCGAAGCTATCCATCTGTACGGGCCGGATTACGGCTTCGATACCACCGTTAACCGCTTCGACTGGGCCACGCTGGTCAAAAACCGCAGCGCCTATATCGATCGTATCCACACCTCTTACGACAACGTGCTGGGTAAAAACAAGGTTGAAGTGATCAAAGGCTTCGCCCGTTTTGTCGATGCGCACAGCGTCGAAGTGAACGGCGAGATCATCACCGCTAACCACATTCTGATTGCCACCGGTGGCCGTCCCAGCCATCCGTCGATTCCGGGCGCTGAGTACGGGATTGATTCCGACGGTTTCTTTGAGCTGGACGCGCTGCCGAAGCGTACTGCGGTCGTCGGCGCGGGTTATATCGCCGTTGAGCTGGCGGGCGTGGTGAATGCGCTGGGATCGGAAACCCACCTGTTTGTGCGCAGGCATGCTCCGCTGCGCAGCTTCGACCCGCTGATCACCGACACGCTGGTTGAAGTGATGAACAGCGAAGGCCCGACGCTGCATACCGAAGCGATCCCGAAAGCGGTAATCAAAAACGACGATGGCAGCCTGACGCTGCAGCTGGAAAACGGCAGCGACTTCACGGTGGATTGCCTGGTATGGGCGATTGGCCGTGAACCGGCCAATGACAGCCTGAACATTGCGGCGGCGGGCGTAGCGCTGGACGAGAAAGGCTACATTAAGGTCGATAAATTCCAGAACACCAACGTGTCAGGCGTTTATGCGGTCGGTGACAACACCGGTGCGGTAGAACTGACGCCGGTGGCGGTGGCAGCCGGCCGTCGCCTGTCTGAGCGCCTGTTTAACAACAAGCCGGACGAGCATCTCGACTACAGCAACATTCCGACGGTGGTCTTCAGCCATCCGCCGATTGGCACCGTCGGTCTGACCGAACCGCAGGCGCGGGAACAGTATGGCGACGACCAGGTGAAAGTGTATAAATCGGCGTTCACCGCCATGTACACCGCCGTCACCCAGCATCGCCAGCCGTGCCGGATGAAGCTGGTCTGTGTCGGTGCCGAGGAGAAAATCGTCGGTATTCACGGTATCGGATTTGGCATGGATGAGATGCTGCAGGGCTTCGCGGTGGCACTGAAGATGGGGGCCACCAAAAAAGACTTCGACAATACCGTAGCGATTCACCCGACGGCAGCGGAAGAGTTCGTCACCATGCGCTAAGCCGCCACGGCGGTGTGCTTCTGACAGGCGACTCCGGTCGCCTGTTTTTTTTGCCTGCGATAGGCCCAGCGGTGCAGGCCTGCACCGCCATGGGGCAATTCAGCTCACGCGATCCAGCCAGCGCACATAGGCCTGATCCCATAACGCCGCGGGCGTCCCGGCCTTGCCAAGCCCGAAACCGTGACCGCCTTTACTGATCTGAATCAGCTCGACCGGCACGCGATTGCGGCGACAGGTGTCGTGCATCAGTTCGGTGTTAAACGGATTCGAGGTGTGGTCATCTTCAGCCTGCGCCAGAAAGGTCGGCGGATACTGGCGGGTGACGTAATTCTGTACCGACCAGTTCGCTTCATCCTGTGGCGTGGCGTTTTTGCCGACCATCATCAGATGGGTATTGGTGTGCTGGTAGGGGGCTTCCAGCGTAATCACCGGATAGATCAGGCCAACGCTGTCGACTTTTGGCACCACCTCATCCAGCGGATCGATGGCCGGGTAAGATTCAAAGTTAGGGCGCGCGGCCGCCATGCCCAGCAGGTGTCCCCCGGCCGAGAAGCCCAGCACGTGGACCTTACGCTCAAACGAGCGCACCAGCCGAATCGCGCGCTGTGCATCCTGCAGCGGGGCAAGCCGGCCGGCCTGCCACTTCTCATGCGGCAGGCGATAGCTAAGCACATAGGCGGTGTAGCCGTTGGCATTCAGCCAGCGCGCCACCGGCCAGGCTTCGCGTCCCATGCCAATCCAGCGGTAGCCGCCGCCGGCAGCAATCAGCACCGCCTCACCGTTAGGATTTTCCGGTTTAAAGCGCTGAATCGCCGGGCTGACAATATTCGACCACGAGCCGCTGGCATTAACATGAAGTTCGCCCGATGGGCCGCCGCCGCCGGGCGGATCATCCGGCCAGAGAGGAATAATGTCATCGCGGGCAAATAATTTGCCGGTGGTCATGGAGAGCCCAAGCGCTCCCGTGCCGAGAATAAAGCGTCGACGCGTAATCATGATGCCTGTTAAGTGATATCAAAACGCTCAGCCAGCTATTGCGGCGGGCTGCTGAAAAAAGTGTGATGCAAGTCTGGTGCCAGACGCTGGCGATTATGTACGCAACGCGCTGCCAAAATCCATAAAAAAACGCGCCCGGACGGCGCGTTTTTGCCTTGAAGGAAGGAATTAATCTTCCTGCTGGAACTGGGCCATTACCGCCTGTTCACACTGCTGCTCATTGACGCGCAGTTTGGCGCGCTCGTCATCACCCAGTTGCAACCAGGCGCTGGCCACTTCACGCGCGGTATCTTCATCAAAACCGGGCTGATTCATCGCCGTCGGTGACTGGCTGCGCGCCACGTAAGATTTCATCTGCTCAACATATTGATCGGCACTGGCGACCTGTTTTTCGCTGCTGACAATGTGACACAGCTGGCTGGCATAGACATTCTGTTCACTATCGTCCGCCGCCAGGGCGCTGCCAGAGGCCAGTACGCTCAGCAGCAGTATGTGAGTCACTTTCATTCTCTACTCCTGTTTTCGGGTTAAACCTTGCGCTGAAGGGCTTCCAGACGCCTTTGACGCCAGTTTAGCAGGGGTGACACGGTTATGCCGTGTATTACCACGCTGCAGACCACCAGGGTTAACGCCATATTGGTCATAATCTCCATCTGCGGCCCTTCCATGCCGTGCGTCCAGGCGTAGGCGATGTAGTTCAGACTGCCGATGCCGCGAATACCGAGCCAGCCAATCAGCAGCCGCTGCCCCATCGGCAGGCCAGCGCGTAGCGTAACCAGCCAGACGGCCAGCGGGCGCACCACCACAAACAGCACCAGCCCCAGCAGCACGCCATAGATGTTCCAGTGCTGCGCCAGCGTGACGCCCAGCACCACCATCATGCCCGCCGCCAGTAACCGTTCAATGGTGTCACCAAACGACAGCGCGTCACCCACCACAAAGCCTATCGACTTCACCATGCTGTTATTGCCCTGATGCGCCAGTCGCTTATTCGGATTGACCAGCGCCTCGGAAGGCAGCACCCGCTCATCCTCTGACAGATCCTCGGGCTGATGGCGACGGAACACCCCCAGCTCAGCGCGGCGCAATCCCAGACCCGCAGCAAAGGCCGCCAGGAAACCCGAGGCACCCAGCCACTGCACCAGCGAATAACTCAGCGCAATCAGCGCCAGTGCCAGGAAATCGTTGGGCGCCACGTCGCCATTGGCGTTTCGCAATTTGGTGGCCAGTACGCCAATTAAGCGGCCCAGGCCAAAACCGATCGCCAGACCGCCGCCGATTGCCCAGATCACCTCTTTCGCTCCCCAATGGGTCAGCAGCGATCCGCTCAGGCTTTCGCCATTGAACAACAGCAGGGCCAGCACCAGCAGCGGCAGCGCCGAGCCATCATTCATCCCGGCTTCGCTGGAGATGGCAACGCGCAGCGAATCGTCATCCTGCGCATCGTTGACCGAGATTAAGCTCGCCAGCACCGGATCGGTCGGGGCGACAATCGCACCAAACGCCAGCGCAATCGGCCAGTCAAGCCCCACCAGCCAGTGCGCCAGCAGTGTCATCGCCGCTACCGTCAGCAGCATGGCCGGGAAAGCCAGCCGCAGGCCGGTATGCCAGCAGTTATTCTGTAGCGGCAGACGCAGCTTCAGGCCGGTAATAAACAGCGAGGCGGCCATGGTGATTTCAGTAATATGCGCCACCGCTTCTGAATGGGTGACGATATCGATGTGCAGCACGTCAAACGCCCACGGCCCACATAACATCCCGGCGATGAGAAACAGGCCAAAAGAAGTTACCGGCCCCCGGTGTATCCAACCGGAAGCCAGTGACATCAGCAGCAGCAGGCCGCCTGTCGCGGCTGTCCAGGCTAAAAAGCTCATAACACTCCAGATTATTTCGGGTTTATGTCTAAGCCTGGCACATTTTTTGACGGCCGCAGAAATCAGTTTTTCAGATGGCGGCTGGCGAAGCGCACCGCAAGACTGGCCGCGCCAGCCAGCGTTGACAGCGCCACGACGCCGTTCCAGCCCCAGTGCGCCAGCGCCAGGCTCCCCAGCGCCGCACCGCTTGCCATGCCGATAAACACCACGGTAAACAGCAGCGCATTCAGGCGACTGCGCGCTTCCGGTGCCAGGCCATATACCAGCGTCTGATGCGCCACCAGCGTCGCCTGTACCCCTAAATCGAAACCGATGGTGCTGACCACAATCAACGCCAGCTGAGCCGGCAGCGGCAGTAATGGCAGCAGGAACATCAGGGCAAACGAGACGGTCACCAGCGCGGCACCGGCCTGGGTCACTCTGGCCGGACCGATGCGGTCGGCGAAACTGCCGGCCAGCGGCGCGGCCATCGCACCGGCCGCACCGGCTAAACCAAAGGCCCCGGCGACCGCACTGTCGAGGTGAAAACGCTCACTGAGCATTAACGCCAGCGTTGACCAGAAGGCGCTGAAGCCAACCGACAGCAGCCCCTGGGCCAGCGCGGCACGACGCAGCGTCTGATGATGACGCCACAGATGCGCCAGCGACAGCAGCAGACGCGGATAGCTGACCGACGTGCCGGGCGTAAAGCGCGGCAGCACCCGCCAGAGCGTCAGGCTGATCAGCAGCACCGCCAGCGCCGCCACCATATACATGGTGCGCCAGCCGAAGTATTCGGCCACCACGCCACTGATCACCCGCGACAGCAGAATGCCGACCAGGAGTCCGGTCATCACCGTACCGACCGTTTTGCCACGGCTGCGTTCCGGTGCCAGCGCCGCCGACGCTGGCACGATATCCTGCGCCACCGTGGCGGTCAGGCCGGTGACGAAACTGGCGATCAGCAACGCGCTCAGCCCGCCGGAGAAGCCACACAGCAGCAACGCCGCCACCAGCAGTAATCCTTTGATAAAAATAATGGTGCGGCGGTCATGGCGATCGCCGAGCGGCGCCAGCAGCAGAATGCCGAGGGCATAACCCGCCTGGGTCAGCATCGGCACCATGCCGACCGCGCCGACGCCGACGTTAAACTGTTTGCTGATGATATCCAGCATCGGCTGGCTGTAGTAAATCGATGCCACGCTCAGTCCGGCGCCTGCCGCCAGGGTAAAAACCAGCGGAGCGGGGAGCGTTTCGCTCGAAGAATGAGTCATACTGCGGGTCGCTGACATGGTGTGATCCTCATAAATGCGTAACGCTATTAGCGCACACTGCGGCCATACGCGGTAGACTGCCATCAGACAAAACTGTTATGCGTGGTACGTATGAGCAACCCTAATACCAGCGACCGCATCGAACTGATGCAGACCTTTATTCGTATCGTGGAGAGCGGCAGTTTATCGGCCGCCGCCGCCCAGCTCGGTACTACCCAGCCGACCATCAGCCGGCGGCTGCAAACGCTGGAGCAGCGGCTCGGGCTGAAGTTAATTCTGCGCACCACGCACGCGCTTAAACTCACCGATGATGGTGAGCGCTGTTACGCTCAGGCGCGGCAACTGCTGGCGACCTGGCATGCGCTGGAAGATGAGCTGACCGGGGCCAGCGACGATCCGGTCGGTACCCTGCGGGTCCGTGCGCCGCACGCATTTGGTCAGGATCAGCTGATCGCCCCGCTGGTCGACTACCTGCGCCGCTATCCGCGGCTCAATATTGAGTGGATGCTGAATGACCGCACGCCTGACTTTATGGCCGAGAATATCGATTGCGCCATTCAGGTTGGCGCGCCGACCGATCCGTCAGTGGTGGCGATTCTGCTGGCAGAAGTGCCGCGTATTGTGGTTGCGTCGCCCGGGCTGCTGGCCCGTCATCCGCCGATTGAGCAGGTTGAACAGTTGCGCGATCTGCCGTGGCTGGCGCTGACCAGCTTTTATCGTAATGAAGTCGCATTACAGAAGATCGACGATGGCCAGCCGGTTAACCTGGCGATTACCCCAAGGCTGAGCAGTGACAGCCTGTATGCGGTGCGTAAAGCAGCGCTGGCCGGAATGGGCGCGGCGATCGTGTCGTCGTGGGTGGTACAGCAGGATTTAGCCGAGGGGCGGCTGGTTCAGCTGACGCCGCAGTGGCAGGCCCCGCCGTTGCCGATCTGGCTGACCTATCCGTGGGCCAGCTACTATCCGGCCAGGCTGCAGCATTTCTTTACCATGATTAAAGCGGTGATGCCGCAGCTGGCGGGCACCCGGCCGGCCACGGCTGCACGCCGTCAGGCAGAGCCAGAGGAATAAGCTGCTGCTGCCGCAGGCAAAAAAAAGCGGGTGCCTGTGCACCCGCCTTCATCAGTGGCCTTTCTTATCACCACGCGACATATTGTCCAGCCAGCCCATCACAAAGGCAGAGAGCACAAACGTCAGGTGGATAATCACGTACCACATCAGCTTGTCGTTGGCGACGTTGCGCGCTTCCATGAACACCCGCAGCAGGTGAATCGAGGAGATGGCCACAATCGACGCCGCGACTTTGTTCTTCAGTGAGCCGGAGTCCATCTTGCCCAGCCAGCTCAGCTTCTCTTTGCTTTCGTCGATATCGAGTTTAGAAACAAAGTTCTCGTAGCCCGACAGCATCACCATCACCAGCAGCCCGCCAACCAGCGTCATGTCGACCAGCGACAGCAGCAGCAGGATCAGATCGTTTTCCGCAATGCTGAAAATGTTGGGCAGCAGGTGGAAAATTTCCTGGAAAAATTTGATGGTCAGCGCCAGCAGGCCGAGTGAAAGTCCAATGTAAACCGGAGCCAGCAACCAGCGCGATGCATACATCAGGTTTTCGGTAAAACGTTCCATAAATTCCCAATAATAATCAGACAGGTCGGGCAGTATAACTGATCAACTGTGAAGTTATTTCAGCCCTTCGTCAGAAATTTCCGGAACCGGTGGCAGCGGCAGCGACAGACGAAATACAGCGCCGCCTTCGGGCCGATTCTCAGCCCAGATCTGCCCGTCATGACTCTCAATAATGGTCTTACAGATCGCCAGTCCCAGCCCGACGCCCGGCACGGCTGACTCCTTATCACCCCGGGTGAACTTATCAAAAATCCGGCTTAAATCCGCCTCTGGGATGCCGGGTCCGCCATCCCAGAGCGCAATCTCCAGCCGCGTCCCGGCACGCCAGGCACGAATCCCGCGCGGCGCGCAGTTACCGGCATACTTCAGGCTGTTCTCAATCAGGTTGGTAAAGACCCGCTCCAGCAGGCTGCTGTCGCCCTTGATCAGCACGATGTCGTCCGGCAGATCGAGCTGCACCTCGTGCCCTTTCAGCGACGGTGCCATGCTGCTCAGCGCCCCGCCGATCACCTCTTCCAGTGACAGCCACTCCTCACGCAGGTTCAGCCCGCCCGACTGAATGCGCGCCATATCCAGCATGTTACTTACCAGCCGGATGGTGCTCAGCGTCTGCTCACGGATCTGGCTGGCCTGCGGCACATATTTCGAGTTGTCATTGGCGAGGTCGAGCATCAGCATTTCCGCCTGGCCAAACAGCACGGTCAGCGGAGTACGCAGGTCATGTGACAGCGCGGACAGCAGCGCATTGCGCAGTTGCTCACGCTCCGCCGACAGCCGCGATGCCGCCTCGCTGTGCGACAGCGCCATCCGCTCCAGCGCGTTGGCGATCAGCACGGTAAAGGTTTCCACCAGCCGTTGCTGCTCGGGGATCATCAGCTGACGCAGATTTTGCGGTTCCACCACCAGCAAGCCGCGACAGTGCGCGCCGCTTTTTAACGGCAGGATTTGATACGGCACCGCCGGTAAGGTGTCGGTTCCGGCACCGGCCGGCTGGCCTTTGCTGTAGCTCCACTTAGCGATGGCGCGGTCAGGCTCACTGGCGGGTAGCGCATCGCCCACCGGTTGCAGTTCGCCCTGCTCATCCGGCAGCAGCAGCAGACAGCGCGCCTGCAGGGTGGCGTCCAGCACCCGCTGACTGGTGGCAGCGATATCCTGCGGCGTTAACGCGCTGCCGAGCGATTTGGCCATCTCATACAGCTGACGCGCACGCTGCTCGCGGTAGCGCGCCACCCGCGCCTGATAACGCACCCCGGCCGTCAGGTTGCCGACGATCACCCCCACCGCCAGCATCACGCCAAAGGTCACCAGATATTGCAGGTCAGAGACCGCCACCGTGCCGGTAGGAGCCACAAAGAACAGGTCAAAGGCGAGGATATTCATCACCGTGGCGATCACCGACGGCCAGCGGCCATAGCGCAGCGCCACGATCACCACCGCCAGCAGATAGATCATCACGCAGTTGGCCGGATCGAAACCGATCAACAGCGACTGGCCGGCAACGGTCACCGCGATGCACAGCACCAGCGCCATCATCACGCCGCGTAGCTGAATACGCCACTTGTCGCTGGTGACCCGGCCGTCCGCCAGCGGATGCGGCGCGTCGTGCAGCGGCTCATCCAGCGCCACCACCAGCAGATCGAGATCGGGGCCGAGCTGGCCGAGCCGTTCAGCAAAACTGTCACGCCGCCAGCGCCGCAGCGGACGACGGCCGGTAACGATTTTGCCAAGATTGTGTTCGCGCGCGTAACGCAGCACCGCTTCCGCTTCGTCAGGCTCGGAGAGCGTGGCGGTCTCTGCGCCCAGCTCCTGCGCCAGTTGCAGGGTACGCAGGATCGCCCGCCGCCGCGCTTCCGGTAGCCGGTTCAGCCGGGGCGTCTCGACATACACCGCATGCCATTCACTGCCCAGTCGCGCCGCCAGCCGCGCAGCGGTGCGCACCAGTTTTTCACTGCCGGTATCATCGCCAATACACAACAGAATCGCATCGCGGGTGTGCCAGACGCGATCCCGTCCCTGCTGATCGCGCCAGGCGCGCATCTGATCGTCTACCCGGTCCGCAGTGCGGCGCAGCGCCAGCTCACGCAGGGCGAACAGGTTGCCCTTGCGGAAAAAATTCTCAATCGCCCGTTCGGCGCGGTCGCCGATATAGACTTTGCCCTCTTTCAGCCGCTGCCGCAGATCGTCAGGCGGCAGATCGACCAGCACCACCTCATCGGCGCTGTCGAAAAAGGGGTCGGGCACGGTTTCCCGCACCTGAATACCGGTAACGCCGCCCACTACGTCATTGAGGCTCTCCAGATGCTGAACGTTGACGGTGGTCAGCACGTCAATGCCCGCTTCCAGCAGCTCCTCAATGTCCTGCCAGCGTTTGGGATGACGCGAGCCCTGAACGTTGGTGTGCGCCAGCTCGTCCATCAGGATCACCGCCGGATGGCGGGCCAGCGCCGCATCAAGGTCAAACTCGGCATGGCGCGAGCGGCCGGTCGCCCGGCGCGGCAGCAGGGTTAAGCCGCTCAGCAGCTGCGCCGTTTCCGGCCGGTCGTGGGTCTCCACCACGCCGATCAACACATCCAGCCCCTGCGCACGCAGCCGTTGCGCCTCCTGCAGCATGGCGTAGGTTTTCCCGACGCCCGCACAGGCGCCAAAGTAGATTTTCAGCCGGCCGCGATGGCTGTCGCGGCTAGCCTGCAACAGGGCATCGGGATCGGGGCGCGTCGGTTCCTGATTCATAGGGTCCTTGTCGGCATTACAGATCGCTGAGCGCCAGGTTGAGCTGCAGCACATTGACCGTCGGATCGCCGAGGAACGGCATCAGCGGCCGGTGGGTCTGCTGATCAATCAGCGCCTCTACCTGGGCTAACGGTAACTGACGGCTGGCGGCGATGCGAGGGGCCTGCCAGCGCGCCGCGTCAGGTGAAATATCCGGGTCCAGTCCGCTGGCTGAGGCGGTCACCAGCTCAACCGGCACCGCGGCCGGTGCCTGAGGATTGGCGGCCCGCAGCGCGGCAACCCGTTCGGCGACCGCTTTATCCAGCGCCGGGTTACTGGCGGCCAGATTGCTGCCGCCCGACGCCAGCGGGTTATAGGGCCGATCGCCGCTGGCAGAGGGACGACCCCAGAAATAACCGGGCTGGGTAAAGTTCTGCCCAATCAGCGCCGACCCGCGCGCCACACCCTGTTTCTCCAGTAACGAACCGTTGGCCTGCGCCGGAAACAGCCACTGCGCCAGGCCGGTGGTGAGCAAAGGATAAACCACGCCGCTGATAACGGTAAGCAGCAACAACAGTAAAATCGCCGGACGTAACTGACTCATTTTCTTCTCCTCAGGCCATGCCTGACAGGACTAACAGCAAATCGATCGCTTTAATGCCGACAAACGGCACCAGCAGGCCACCCAGCCCGTAGATCAACAGGTTGCGGCGCAGTAAGGCGGCCGCGCTCAGCGGGCGATAGCTGACGCCCTTCAGCGCCAGCGGAATCAGAAACACAATCACCAGCGCATTAAAGATTACCGCCGACAGAATCGCGCTGGCCGGTGAGTGCAGGTGCATCACGTTGAGCATGTTGAGCTGGGGATAGGTGGCGGCAAACGCGGCCGGAATAATGGCAAAATACTTGGCCACGTCGTTGGCGATACTGAAGGTGGTCAGCGAACCGCGCGTCATCAGCATCTGCTTACCGATGTGCACCACTTCCAGCAGCTTGGTCGGGTTAGAGTCGAGATCGACCATGTTGCCCGCCTCTTTCGCCGCCTGAGTGCCGGAGTTCATCGCCACCGCCACGTCCGCCTGAGCCAGCGCCGGCGCATCGTTGGTGCCGTCACCCGTCATCGCCACCAGCCGTCCTTCCGCCTGGTACTGACGGATCAGCGCCAGTTTGGCCTCGGGCGTCGCCTCGGAAAGAAAGTCATCCACCCCCGCTTCGGCGGCAATCGCCGCGGCCGTCAGCGGGTTATCGCCGGTGATCATCACGGTTTTGATGCCCATCTTGCGCAGCTCGGCAAACCGCTCTTTGATGCCGCCTTTGACGATATCTTTCAGCGCCACCACGCCCAGCACTTTCGCCCCTTCTGCCACCACCAGCGGCGTGCCGCCGGTGCGCGCCACCTCTTCGACCCGGGCGTTCACCTCGGCCGGGAACGCGCCATGGCTGGCTTCAATATGACGACGTACCGCATCGACCGCCCCTTTACGGATCAGCCGATCCTGTACGTTAACCCCACTCATCCGGGTCTGCGCCGAGAACGGAATGAAGCTGGCGCCCATGCTGCTGAGATCGCGTTCACGCAGGTTAAACTGCTGTTTCGCCAGGATGACGATGCTGCGGCCTTCCGGCGTCTCATCCGCCAGCGAGGCGAGCTGCGCGGCATCCGCCAGCTGCTCTTCGCTGACGCCCGGTGCCGGCAGAAACTGTGTCGCCTGCCGGTTACCGAGGGTAATGGTGCCGGTTTTATCCAGCATCAGCACATCAACATCGCCCGCGGCTTCCACCGCGCGGCCGCTGGTGGCGATCACGTTGGCACCGAGCATACGGCTCATCCCCGCCACGCCAATCGCCGACAGCAAGCCGCCGATGGTGGTCGGGATCAGACAGACCAGCAGCGCCACCAGCACCGTGACGCTGACCGGCGTCCCGCCCCACGCCGAGAACGGCCACAGGGTAACGGTCGCCAGCAGAAACACGATAGTGAGTGACACCAGCAGAATGGTCAGGGCGATCTCATTCGGGGTTTTACGGCGTTTGGCCCCCTCCACCATGGCGATCATCCGGTCAAGGAAGGTCTCGCCGGGGTTAGCGCTACAGGTAATCACCAGCCAGTCAGAGAGGATGCGCGTCCCGCCGGTTACCGAGGCAAAATCGCCGCCCGATTCACGGATAACCGGCGCGGATTCGCCGGTAATTGCGCTCTCATCCACCGACGCCCCCCCTTCCAGCACCTCGCCGTCGCACGGAATGATATCGCCCGCTTCCACCAGCACCGCATCGCCTTTGCGCAGCTGATCGGCCGCGACCTGCTGCCAGTCCGCGCCATAGCGCGCCGCCGACAGTTTTTTCGCAAAGCTGGTCTTTTTCACCCCTTTCAGGCTGCTGGCCTGGGCTTTACTGCGCCCTTCTGCCAGCGCCTCTGCCAGATTGGCAAACAGCACGGTGAACCACAGCCAGACCGCAATCGCACCGGTAAAACTGGCGCTGCCGTTCAGCTTGCCAGTCAGCATAGCCAGCGCCAGTAAGGTGGTCAGCACGCTGCCGAGATAGACCACAAACATCACCGGATTACGGAATTGCACCCGAGGATCGAGCTTTTTCAGCGCATCCCAGGCTGAAGTACGCAGCAGCGCCGCGTCAAATAACGCCTGTTGTTGACGACTCATGAGGATTGTCCCTGAACAAGTTGCAGATGCTCAGCCACCGGGCCCAGCGCCAGAGCAGGAATAAAGGTCAGCGCACCGACCAGCAACACGGTGCCGACCAGCAGCGCAATAAACAGCGGGCCGTGCGTAGGCAGCGTGCCGTTGCCCACCGGCTGCACTTTTTTCACCGCCATCGCACCGGCAATCGCCATCACCGGGATGATGATGCCGAAGCGGCCCAGCAGCATGCAGCTGGCCAGCAGCAGGTTCCAGAACGGGGTGTTGGCACTCAGTCCGGCAAACGCGCTGCCGTTGTTATTGGCCGCCGAGGAGACCGCGTAGAGCACTTCACTGAAGCCGTGAATACCGGGGTTAGCCATCGCGCCCCGTCCGGCGTCGGTCATCATCGCCAGCGCAGTGCCGATTAACACCAGCGCAGGCGTCACCAGAATCGCCAGCGCGGTCATTTTCATCTCCCAGACGTCGATTTTTTTACCGAGGAATTCCGGGGTACGACCGATCATCAGCCCGGCGATAAACACCGCCAGCAGCACAAACAGCAGCATGCCGTACAGGCCAGCTCCGACGCCGCCGAACACCACTTCACCCAGCTGCATCAGCCACATCGGCACCATTCCGCCCAGCGCGGTAAAAGAGTCGTGCATGGCGTTAACCGCGCCGCATGAGGCGGCAGTGGTGATCACCGCAAACAGGCTGCTGTTAAGAATGCCAAACCGGGTCTCTTTGCCCTCCATGTTGACCGCGCTGTCGGCGCCCAGCGTCAGCAGATGCGGATTGCCGCGCAGTTCTGCCCACATCACCACCGCCACCGCCACCACAAACATCAGCGTCATCGCCCACAGCAGCATGTGGCCCTGACGGCGATCGCGCACGCTTTCACCAAAGGCAAAGCAGAGCGCCGCCGGGATCAGGAAGATGCTCAGCATCTGTATCAGGTTGGTCAGCAGCGTCGGGTTTTCAAACGGATGAGCGGAGTTGGCGTTGAAGAAGCCACCGCCGTTGGTGCCGAGCATTTTGATCGCTTCCTGCGAGGCCACCGGACCCATCGCCAGCGTTTGCTGTGTGCCTTCCAGCGTGGTGAGCGTGTGGTACGGCGACAGCGTCTGGATGCTGCCCTGGCTGACAAAAATCAGCGCCATCAGCAGGCTGATCGGCAGCAGCACATAGAGCGTGATGCGCGTCAGGTCACGCCAGGCGTTGCCGAGCATCCCGCTTCCGCGCTGAGCGAATCCGCGAATCAGCGCAAACGCAACCGCAATACCGGTGGCCGCCGACAGGAAGTTCTGCACCGTCAGCCCCACCATCTGGCTGAAATAGCTCAGGGTGCTTTCGCCGCTGTAGGACTGCCAGTTGGTATTGGTCACAAAGCTGACCGCGGTGTTCAGCGCCAGATGCCAGCTCAGACCCGGCAATCCCTGTGGGTTAAGCGGCAGCGTGCCCTGCAGCAGTAAAATCGCCAGCAGCAGCGCAAAGCCGAGCGCGTTAAACAGCAGAATCGCCAGCAGGTAATGCGGCCAGCGCATCCCGCTTTGCTGTGCGCCCAGCAGCCGCCACAGCGGCGCTTCGACCCGGGCGAACAGCGGCTTATCGGCAACCAGCGCCGCCAGGCCACGCCCAAGCGGTTGCGCCAGCACCATTAACAGCAGCAGATAACATCCGATGAGTAAAAAAGCATTGGCCGCCATCAGAAGGCCTCCGCATTTAACAGGGCATAGATCAGATAGCCCAGTAACAACACCACCAGCACAATGCCGGTTATTACGCCCACGCTCACAGG